>OCVV012842571.1_pt1 | contig 18451 bp, 23 predicted proteins | sample 1539721 | NCBI WGS metagenome assembly OCVV01 (sample SAMN02144230, study PRJEB22623) | gut metagenome | biome: sheep rumen | host: Ovis aries | place: New Zealand | reverse complement strand
CGTCGGTCACAATACAATGGTTGTAAAGGAGATGTGCGTTTTGTAGGGTACGGCGCTTGACACGCGTGTCCGACGTACCGCGTGGCAGGAACGCTTGTACCCTATCCGACGTTTTCGATCAACGAAACGCCCGTCATTCTCGGATGACCGCTGGTCCTCCCTACGGAAGCAGGCATTTGCTCCGCGTTTTGGTGTCATTGATAGGAAAGGTTTCGGTACGTCGCAAGCGCCGTACCCTACGGAGAGGTTGATGTGCTCCGCATGATAAAGCGATATAATAGGAAGCGTTTCGGGAGGAGCATTCCTCGGCGGAGACGCCTCCCCCACTGTCACTTCGTGACGTCTCCCCAACGGGGAGCACCCCTCCCCTACAAGAGACGTTGCAGTGAAATTGTAGGGGAGCGCCTTGGTGCTCCCGCGGCAGGGCGTTGGTCAAAAGGTTTCGGTACGTCGCAAGCGCCGTACCCTACGGAGAGGTTGATGTACTCCGCATGATAAAGCGATATAATAGGAAACGTTTCGGGAGGAGCAAGCTCCTCCCCTACAAGAGACGTTGCAGTGAAATTGTAGGGGAGCGCCTTGGTGCTCACGCGGCAGGGCGTTTGTCAAAAGGTTTCGGTACGTCGCAAGCGCCGTACCCTACGGAGAAGTTGATGTGCTCCGCATGATAAAATGATATAATAGGAAACGTTTCGGGAGGGGCAAGCCCCTCCCCTACAGTAAGAGTCACAGATAATCTGTAAGGGTCGGCGCAGACACGCGTGTCAGACGACTCGCGGAAAATGGCGATAAAACAAAAGCGGACAGGTTCATCCCGTCCGCCGTATCATATTATTGTCTTTTAAACAGATTTTGGAAGAAGTAGCCGATATGCTTGAACGCGTTCTTGATATAGAACCCGATCATGGCGAAGAAGCGCTGGATGCCCGAGCGCGGTTCCGCCTGCTCCTTGAAATAGGTATCAAAATAATCGGTGCCGTCGTCGATATTGGAGCCCTCGTCCTCAAAATACTCGATGCCCTTGTTGGGGTCGCGGTCTCTGACGTTGATATCATAGCCCGCCATTTCATCCGCTTCGGCACGCTCGGCGAATTCCTCGTCATTCCGATAGCCGAGGGATTCCTCAAAGGTGATCTCCTCTTCCTTTTCGGCATGGGCAAGCGCGGGATCCGCTGCTTCTCCTCGCTTTGCTCTGCGGGCTTTGAGCCGCTCCTCATTCTTGCGCTTGACGGACGCGTTATACTGCTTATAGATCACCGTGACCGCGATGGCGAGCGCCGCCAAAATACCGACCCACAGGAGCAACCGCCACCAGTCAAACGCCTCGCCTGTCCTACGGTTGATCTTGTCAAAGCTGAGTGACCCCGCGGCATTGGTGAGCGTCTTTGCCTCCTCGGGCGTGATCTCCTCGTCGCTCTTCTGGAGTGTGAGATCGATCTGCATACCGTTGATGACGGTGTTGCACACGTTGATATAGATTGTGGTATCGCCGCTCGTCACACTGCTCTGTGAATCGAAAAAAATGTTGCCGTCATGCTTGACCTCGACGGCGGAGCTGACGTTCTCCTGCTGAGAGATCGCGTCGAGAATGACCTTGCGTTCCGCGGAGGTCAGGTCGGAATAGTTGTTGATCTGCTCGGTGTTCTCGTCCTTGGTGACGGTCATGCTGATGGAATAGGTCTTGTCGGGATCATAGGCGCGCAGATAGATATTCGCCGTGCGGAAGGCGATCATCGTCTCGTCATAATCCAGCCCCACCGCTTCAAACGCCTTGTCGCCGCGAGGGGTATCGACGGTGATGACGTAATCCTCCTTGGGGAATTTGACGGACATGCCGAGATCCTTGAAGGTATAGGTATCATCCAGCGCAGCGACCCGGATCACGGATAGGAAGCACACCGTCACGATCAGCAGCAATACCGCCGCCGCTCTGCATCTTCTGCGCATATGAACCCTCCTTCGCCTGATATCTGCCGTTTTGACAACTCCGATCCGCCGTGAAAACGGTTGTCGGAAGCCGAAAACAGCTGTTGCAAAAAGTATTATATTCCTTTTCTCGGCAAAAGACAATAGGTTTTTGCGGTTGACAAGAAATTTTTCTTCGGGTATAATAGAGTACGCTCCGCATGGCGATCGACAGGCGTTTTTCGCTCATGCCGTAAGGCGGGAACGGATCATGCGCCGCCGGCGTGCAAAGACAACAGCATATCGGGGTGTAGCGCAGTTGGTAGCGCGCCTGCTTTGGGAGCAGGATGTCGGGGGTTCAAATCCCTTCACTCCGACCATATTTGGACGACACCTTGGAGGTCAAGATGTCGTGAGGAAAACCCCTGATTTATCGGGGGTTTTCTTATATTCTTAAAAGATAATTACGTATTCACCTATCTTTGATTGCACCATTTTCTCTGATATAAGATTTCTAGCTATTTTCTATTGAGAACTTGCACCAATTTGTGGTTTTCTTTGGTGCGAAAAATCAGTTTTTGCGATAAAAACACAACCATCGTTTCTGCATAAATGCAAATTGGTGGTTGTGTTTTCTATTAACATAAGTATAAATCTAAATATATTTCTTTATTTATAGCGATCAGCTAGATTTTCTTGTTTCGGGGGATTCTTTTGTTCATCCGCTCTTGCCCTAGAGTTGCGGAAAGCATCTTTTGCTTTATTAGCGCCTAAATTCAATAGGTATCTTAAAACAAAAATAAATATTACTAAGCCAATAGAAATTAGAATAACAACTAATGTCGGACTCATGTTTGACCTCCTGATTAAAAGAATTTTGTTTTAGTTTTAACTTCCATTTTCCTGTTTTCCACAGTGGTCGACGGATCAAGAGCTAAAAATATCTTCTCGATTGTCGTCATCAGGATATTCATTGAATTTTCACCATACGGATAGCCATGCCTTGCATCCCATGTGGTAAAACAAAACCGGAAGAGATTTTTGTCTCCTTGCGTTTCCAGACAATTCAGCTCTGCGTTCCATGTACTTGAGCGAAAAACGATAGACTGTTTACCATTAACATCGTATTGAATAGAAACGGAGCAACCGTCAAAGCTGTTATTTTTCACAGAGGTTTTAACTTGATCATATGTAGCCGCAGTGGTAAAAAGCTCCTTGTTATTCCAAAAGCCAACATCCCTGTAAATCGTTTTTCCCTCAGCTTGTAACTGCTTCTTTTTATTTATATTAGCGACAGTTATAATAACAACGACAGCGATTATAATAAGAAAAATTATCCAAGCCATAATTTGATTCCTTTCCCATAGTTCATTATATATGTATCATAATCTATTCTTGTTTTTTAAACTTCATCTTTACCTATTATTCCTAATGCTCATCTTGAATTTCCCCTCACGTTAAACTAATATGCGTTATAATGTATAGTTTTATTTTTTAGATAAAAATCATCACTTCCCGTTATTGATGACCATTCTGATTCGGTTCCCTCATAATACACTTCAAGTATACTTGTCTCGCTGAATTCAAAAGCGCATTTACCAAGGTACACTGTCGATTTTGGAATATATATAGACTGCAATGCGTCATCATAGGCAAAGGCTCTTTCGGCAATACTTGTAACACTTTTTCCAAGGGTAATTGATTCTAAAGCAAAACAATTAGCAAAAGCATAACCACCTATAGTTATTACGCTATCGGGAATATTGATACTATTTAATTTTTCACACTGAGTGAATGCATTCTCACTTACTTCAGTAATACTATTACCTAACGAAACTGTAGTAAGACTTGTGCAGTCTTGAAATACGCCCTTGCCAATAGTTGTTACGGAATCCGGTACAGTGACGTTGGTTAGAGAGAAACAATCATTAAATGCAAAATCTCCGATTGTTTTAAGGTGGGAATTGAGCGAAATATTTGAAAGGTTCTCACAGCCTGAAAACGCCGTGTTCTCGATTTTTGTAACACTGTCAGGGATAGTAATTGTTTCAAGACCCTTACATCCTGAAAAAGCACCACCGTCAATGCTTGTGACACTATTACCAATCAATACGTTTGTTAAAACACTGAAACCCGTAAAAGCGTTTTTACTTATATTCTCTACACCATCTCCGATAATAACTGAACGAATCGATTTTTGGGTATAATTGTTTCGCCAATTTGTGCCCCATTGAATTTCATCCATTTGTCCTGTACCGATTATATAAAGTGCATCATCATCCGTTATACTCCATGTCAAATTATCTCCGCAAGTACCTGAAGCAGAAATATTACCTATGATTTGAGGTTCTGCATCGGTGGAAGATTCCTCAACTGTATTTAAATTAGATGAAGCAAAAACTGCAGTTGGTGCTTCATATTTCTCCACACTGCTATTTTGGAAATCTGAACACCCAACTAATAGAAAAACTAATATCATCACAATAACAAAAGCAATTGTCTTTTTCATTTGTATTCCTCCTCATGTTTTTAGCTAATCCTCGTTAATTCAACGATATCCGAACCGTTGAATACATCAGTATTATTCTCATCAATGATTTTGACCCTAAAGCTGACGGTATCAGCAAGCGGACTGGTACAATCCTATCTAAAGTTGTCACCGTTTTAATACTGTCACCGATGTATCTCTATTCTTGACTCCACATTGGATAGACATTGAATTCATTATCCCCAAAACTCCAAGTTGCGTTTATTACATCAGGTTTACCGTCAGGATACTCAGGAGAAATCGCCTCATTAGCGCATATAACAAACGGAACCGGCCCCCAAGTTCTTTTTTTCATTTCAGGATACACATGAAGCACTCGATTATTTCTTCCTTCTGCAGAATGAAGATATGAACCACCGTTGCTGGTCTGTATGTAACTATCAACCAACGTGCCTTTAGTTAATTCGTAAGAGAAAACATCTACACTTATGTAATTTGATGTATCAGATAGGCTAAAACCTCCTTGTGTTGTGTCCTCGATAGCTACTGTCCCGAAAGCCATTATTGAAGTACCCTTACCAAAATGAACACCAGAAGACCAGCTATTGTAAGTAAATGAATTAATATCTGGAACGCTGCCGGATCCGCCTATTGATTCCCATATGTTGTTGATAGTTTCTGTTTCGGTAGCTTTCACCCATGACCCAATTCTTAAGGTTACATTATAGCTGTAGCCTCCGCTCATTTCGTTTTCATCCGTGTATGTTTCCAAAACATATTTATCAACACTCTGATTCGCCACAGGTTTTTCTGTTGGCTTTTCAGTATGCGCTTCTGTTGGTTTTTCTGTCTGCTTCTCTGTTGGCTTCTCAGTGATCGCTTCTGTTGGTTTTTCAGTTGCAGACACGACAGGATCTGTTTTGTTGGTTTGAGATTCTGAATTACCGCACCCGACCAGTAATACCATCATTAACGCCAATACTATTGCAGTTATCTTTTTCATTTGTATTCCTCCTCATGTTTTTTAGCTAACCTTTGTTAATTCAACGATATCCGAACCGTTGAAAATATCTATATTGTTGTCGTCTACTATTTTCACCGTACCCTCCGAGCAGTCCATTGTTTGAGCAATTTCTTCAATACTCATATCGTTGAAATAGTAAAGCAAAATTGTTTCTCTCTGTACTGCTGAGAGTTCATCTATTATTGCTTTCAACCTTACAGACAAATCAGCACGCTCGGTATACTGTTCGGGGAGCAAAAGATCGGATTCAATTTGCGGCAGTTTGCCGTTATCTCCTTCATCATCGATGGAATAATTCTGTTTGCTTCCGCGCAGCATAGAATTGCACTGGTTGATTGTTATTCTTTGCAGCCAAGTGTTAAAGGCAGACGGATTATCAAGCTTATCAATATTCTGCCACGCTTTTACTAAGGTTATTTGAAGTACATCTTCTGCATCGGAAGGGTTTTTTGTTACCGTCAACGCGAGCGCATAGATTTTTTCGTAATATAACTTATATAGTTCCTCAAAGCATTTAGTGTTTCCGTTTTTTGCGGCAAAAACCACTGCTTCTTCTGTTTTACTCATAGGCATATATCCGTACCCCCTTGCCGATACTTACTGTTTTGAACCGCATATATAACAGAAAGAGGAATCGCTTTCAATCTCTCGTCTGCAGGCTCTGCAAATAATGTATGATTTCTTTTCTTCGACACGCGTGCCGCATTGATCGCAAAACAATGAGCTTTCTAATAATTCGGTTCCGCATTTCGCGCAACGCAGTACACTATTTTTTTCGACAGACTGTGGTATCTCTCTTTCAAGCGCGTCCATAACAGGCATACCGCAATATTGGCAAAAGCGGGATTCATCAACTATTTTTCTTCCGCAAGATTCACAAATCATAGAATTCAGGCCTTTCAAGTATCATTTCGCTTCATAGACGCAAAGAATTTTGTTTTGGTTTAAGAATATTACTATTTTTTCATTAATTCTTATTGGAATCTAAATAATATAGTGTGTTAAACTTATAATAAATGGGGTTGCGAAATTCTCGGCGAAATCAAAACTATCAAAGCAACCATATGACTATTCAAAAGGTTATACTTGATTTGGTTCAAAATCAACGCAAACGATTTACTGTTTTCCGAGTAGCTAAGGAAACAAAGTTAAGCAAAAAAACTCTTTATGCTCATTATGCAAACATATACAATGCTCCAGATGAAATAAAAAAGGAAATTTCAGAAAGCTATGGAATCGAACTAAGAAACCAGTACAATTCACTATCTAAAGTCATTGTTGATAATAACGAACGGCTATTCTATATCTTGATGATATTTATGGCGCATAACAAGGACATTTTTATCCCAATATGTAATTATTTGGGCAATCACACGATACTATTGGAGATGATGACAACAACATACCCATATATAAATATTATATGGTTTCCACTGAACGCTCCACCACCGGCAATAGGAAGCGAAAAAGCTGATATGTACCTGAACATGTGCGTTGAGATTTTAAGCAGATGGGGGTCTAAAACTAAATGCAATATAAATAAAAGCAGGCGATATATTAAAAGACTTTTGCTTCTTACATCAGAAGCGTCTATGAGATGCAGATAGTTTTTTACTAAGAGAATGGAGTGTGCAGTCTCTTATGTAACATATTTTATAAAATGTTACATTTTCTTGTTCTGATTGCCCTATCATGAACGTATCATTTATGTAGCATTTAGGGGATTTGACGAATAAAACTTTTAAAACATCTCCATGCCTCTTGAAAGTAGCGCTTTAATATGGTATAGTATGTAACAGAATATAAAGACAGTAAAAAGCCCCTTATCTTAGTGCATTACAATGTGTATGAACTAAGATAAGGGGGCTACTATTTATGGCAAAAACAGAACCGATAAGAGATAAAGGACAGTTAAAAGCGTTGGCTGATTATTTTTTGAAACAAGGTCAGTTGAGAAATTATACGCTTATGATCATGGCTATTTATACCGTATTGCGGATCAGTGACTTACTTCAATTAAAATGGGATGACGTATATAACCGTGAAAGTCGTTCGTTCAGAAAACATCTTACGGTGATAGAGCATAAAACCGGAAAACGAAGATCAATTGCGCTCAATAGTCAGGCGATTTACGCTTTATCACTTTACCTTCCATGCACGCAAAAAGAATATGTATTTGATAATGGACGCGGGAAACCGCTTAGCAGAGTACAGGCATGGCGAATCATGCACGAGGCTGATCAGGCTGTCGGGATTGAGGATACAGTCGCTTGTCATGGACTGAGAAAAACATGGGGATACCATGCTTGGACAAGCCAACAGGTATCCCCGGTTGTTATTATGGATGTTTACAATCACAGTAGCTTTGAAGTCGCAAAACGCTATCTCGGTGTGGAGCAGGATGATTTGGACGAGGCGTATCTGGAGATGGAGCTACTGTAATAAACTAATTCTCAATAAATGCTATTTTATTGCGGCAACTCTCCATTTGATATCACTGTCGATCACTGAAACGAAGTTTTCGTCATAAACTATCCATTTATCAATTGCAGCTGAAGCAGACGACAATCTAGGCGAATTCTCAAAAGTTTTATTGAGATCAGTATGTTCAATACAAAAAAGGCCGTTGTTAATTCTTTTTTCTTCTGGGGTTTGTTTTCTTTTCCACAGAATCGCATTACCAAGTTTTTGTGATAGCTTTTCAAAGAATATTTCTTCGTAACGCAAAACATCATCCTTGCAGTGAATTATGTTATCCATAGCGTAGAAAGTATCTGTAACGCAAAACAAAACCTGTACAAAGCGTTTGGTAAGGTCATCGTCTGAATACTCTAGTATTCTGTCTATTAGCACTATTAGCCGAGAGATGTTGTCTTTTACATTATCAGCAATTACCCAGTTTACTGCAATGTTTTGAGATGCTATTTTATATCTATCTTGAAATAACATTATATTTAATTTGATATCACTTAGCTCTTCGCATAGAGCAGAATATTCATACGACAGCGCTCTCTCTTTGTCTCCAAATCGTTTATATAGTATTGCTTTATTTGAATAAGCTGATAGAGGATCTCTTTTAACGTAACCGTCAATTTCCGTAGACTCTTCCCATATAATGTCTTCAAGTAGGGGGTGAACGACAATTACTTTTCCGTCCCAAGAGATTAAGGAATAATCATAAAGCTTGCGGATTATTTCTCCCCTTTTAAGATCATCAAGTAAGAACATTGGATATGTATCAGCTTTGTCAATAGCTATTACTCCTTGATATGGCTCTGTTATGCATTCATATTTCAAAGATCCGTCAAATAAACAATCAACTAATTTGTAGTAGCAATCCGAATCATCGTTTTTATCAGGGGAATGCATTAATTGAATTATTTCCTTACCACTATCAAGTAGTTTACGATAATAGGCCTTTTCACTTTCCATATCTTCCCTAATCATTTCAATATACTCTTTCAAAGGCAAGTATTCCATCTCGAACTCAGCACAAAAATTTAACAGATGGAGCATTGCCTTGGATTCTTCAGAATTATCGATAATCTTGTCCAAAGTAATATGAAACGCTTGCCGAACGGTACTTTCTGCATAACTATCGTTATCAAACAATCTCATACCGTACTTATTCCAAAGGTCGAGATAGTCCTGATACGAAAGATTTTGTACAGAAATATAGGCTCCAGCATAGTCAAGCGCCAAAGGCAGATAACCTAATTTTTTCGCAAGCCTTTCAGAACTATTATTTCTCTGAAGTTTCGTTTTTTTCTCCAGAAAACCAACAGCTATATCCGGCGTGAAGGTGTCGATTCTTATTCTAGTTATCCCTCTAAAAACACGATCACACCTAGTAGTAATAAGAAAATCTGCTGAATTTTCAGTGATTATACTAGCTATTGTATTAAGAGCTTTTCTAGCTTCCTGAGTTGTTTTGTCAATGTAATCTACATTATCGAATATAATTAGACAACGTGTGCATTTAAATATTGAATCTCGAAAGATATTCAGTAACTCAATGCTATTCTTTATACTTTCATTGTTTTTGTTAATACCATAGCTCTTAATAAACAGTTTGCAATTGTTAATTATTTCAGCAAAGTTAGATGCGCCTAGCCAAATAATTGCATCATAATCATTTTTATGTAAATAAGCATACTGTAAAGCGATTTGAGTTTTTCCTACACCTCCCATCCCATATATTATTTGTGCAGAATTATGATTTCTAAAATTTTCTTCAAGTGTTTTTAATTCTTCCTCACGACCAAAAAACTCTTTGTTTTTCAATGCCTTTATGAAGAATATTGGTTTACTATTAATTGAAGATAATCTAAATCTTGAAGAATCTACACAACGATATGATTTACCTGAAACAACACAGGTATATCGTTCGCAAGCGTGATAAAAAAATTCTTGCTTTAAGGGCATTTTTATAAAATGGTTTAGTAAAACATAGAGATTTGTTTTTTCTACCTTAGAAAGGCTATCAGCCATTTTGTTGAGCATTTCCTGAGGTAAATCTTTGTTGGGTGTTGAAATAGTCTCCGTATCCGTTTTTGTTCCTTTGTATTCGGTCAGTAAAATAAATTGCACTCTTCTTGCAACTTTCCCAAAGCTTTTAGTTTCATCATAAAGTCCTATTGCGTTAAATATAATTTTTGCATTAATAGTGTGCTCGTATTTATCATATATTAGTGCAATCAAAAAAGCTTTCGCGCATTCATAGTCATTATAATAGTTATTGTCAATTGGTGGAAATGAGTCGCCTGCGACGTGAAAGAGACTTTTGACGGCCTTAATATAATACCCGTCTCTCAAATCATCAATTATATATCCGTAATTGTCGTATATCTCTTTTTGTGTCAAGATACTCCACCCCTAACAAAAACTACATTAATTGTATAATAATTTGCCTGTTATTTCAATATTTACTATTTATGATAAGTGACATTTTTTGACAAAAACGCATATTTTTGATATAATATTATAAATATTCTTTGAATAGCTCTTTAATTTCTTGGTTCAGCCGCAGAGAAGGATATCTATTGCTCTGGATACCTTTTCCTGCGGCTGAAGTGTTCTCCGCAGAGAAAAATAAGGAGTTTGAATAGTTATGTTGTTTGAAGATGCAGTCTTAAATAGGGAAATTGAGGTTCTTGAGTTAATGTTCCATGCCGAAATAGCACTTTTGTCAAATGGTATTTATACAATTCATCAGCTTATCATCCTATCTGAAAAAGAAATCAAATCAATAAAAGGCATCGGTAAAGTATACTTTAATGATATTTGCATAAAAGTCAATAAGTATTTTTCTGCATATAATATTGCTTTAGTTTTTCCGCTGTCTGGCGAAAGTATCCCTTCTATCATAAGTTCACAGCGTAAAGCTGAAGCATTTTCGATTGAATGTAATGATGCAGATGATATATTTCCAGAATACGATGAAGAGGATGATTTATTACAGGATTGGGATGGCAGATAGGAGGAACTCTAGTTTTGCTATTCAACGAAGAACACATTAATTAAGGGTGCGCTGTGCACCCTTTTTTCTGTTCTTTTCTGCTATTCTCTGAGATTTATTGAAAATCTTGTGTTTAGTTTTGAAAAGGTGTAACCTAATATCAGCCAAGAAAACTATGAGCTTTCTTGGCAGACGACATGATTTCCTAGGATAATCACCCAGAGAGATTGATCACCCCTCACAGCACAATCCAGAAAGGAGAAGTATCGTGACAAACACAGGCAAAGATATTCGCAATTCCAATGGCAGTTTACTCTGTAAAGCTTCCTACTATGACGGCTTATGGACAGTAACTGTCAAGAAAGACGGAGTGTTTTCTTTCATAAAGCTGTTTGAAGACGGCGATATGAGCGTAGAACACTACAGCGCAGACAAAACGCTGAAGGAATTGGAATACTCCATAGCAATACCCGAATAAACACATTTTATCTGCGAGATCGCTAGACGGCAGTGCAGATACCTTAATGGTATCTCCTGCCGTCTTTTTTGTTCTCAAAATCACAAAGAAAGGACTATTTTTATGAGAAATCAGATTGCACCTTATCATACTAACAGTATATCTACCACCGGAAATCGTAGAGATGGCGAATATGGCTTAATGCAGAGAACCTATGAAATGGCTGAGCTGGACGCGTTCCGTGACAAGCTCAGGGCAGCACTGGCTAAGCAAGCGATGGACAACACGGCGATTCTCGCTATGGCAGAGGAACACTTTATCCGGATCGCCCCCAGCGGTAAAGCCGAATACCGACTCATCGTACAGACTTATGCGAGAAAAGCGCTCGCTGAAATCTTAGGAGGTGAGTGGTAATGTGGGCGATAATCGGGATTATTCTTCTGATAATCGGCATTGTAATGGTTATTGGTTTTGCAGATGAAATCTTTTCTTGTTTTGAAGACCGTCTTGATGACAGAAAACAAAAGAAGATTAACCACAATTATGAAAACGAAAAAGCCAAATCCGTATATAACGCCGCTGAAACAAGCCTAAAGCTGGATATGATGCAGATGGACGCTTTCCGTGAAATGGAGGAAAAAGCAGAGGAATATCGCAACTACCCGTATAACGGCTATTATGATGACTGATAACTGTTAATTCACAGCCTATCGGTAAGACTTTGCTGAAAAGTATCCTTTTTGGATACTTTTCGGCAGAGTCGCCGGTAAGAATCTTGTACTTGCATGGTATAAACGGTGAAAGTACAAAAAACATTTTTGAAAGGAAATCAAATATATGGTTAAACACATAATCGAGAAAGAAGCGCCCAAAGACGAGCGTGTGCCGGATAATATTCCTAATATCCCTAAATTCCGGTGTATCGTCGCAGATCCCCCTTGGAGCAAGAATCAGGGCGGCAATTACGGAGCTGTCCAACACTACAACCTGATGTCGCTGGATCGAATCAAGCAAATGCCGGTAGCGGAGCTTGCAGATGATAATTCTCATCTCTGGCTATGGGTTACAAACAGCAACATAGACGAGGGATTAGAAGTCATTAAAGCGTGGGGCTTTACCTATCGAACTATGTTCCATTGGATCAAACCTCGCATGGGCTTGGGTACCTACCTCAGAAATTCCAGCGAAACGCTTTTGTTCGCAACACGAGGCAAAGCGCCGGTTAAGTTCAAAGGACAAATGAACTGGGGATGGCTTCCGGTAACTGCGACTCATAGTGAAAAGCCCCGTGAGATTACCAGCGTCATTGAGAGAGTATCAGAGGGACCGTATTTGGAACTATTCTGTCGCCGTCGTCCCGCCAGCTCTGAAAAGTGGTACTGCTGGGGTGATGAAACTGAAAACGGCGCAGATCTGTTTATCCCCGGATACCCAGTTCCCAAATATCCCTTTGAAAAAGAAAACTCAGACAAGGAGGAGGTGTAAATGTATGAGAAGAAAAGACGACAAAGAGAATCACACGGATCGCGGACTGCTAAGTCGCATCGTAGAGGGCGTTATTATCTTCGCCATCCTCGCTTTCACGTTAAAGCTCGGTGTAGACGCTATTGTATCTGTCAAAATACCGTTGCTAATAATCGCAATAATTATAAGCGCCGCCGTGATTGGTTACCGTGTTTACAGAAACAAGAGGGATCACGATGATTACTAACGATTATGTTTGGTTCGAGGTTTTCCTGCACCGTCCCTATGAGATGGAGACGTTACATAACATCTTCATCAATATTGCTACTCTTTCCTCACGCGGAGCGATCATATGGGAAGTTCGTTGTAAAAACAGCAAGCTCAGATATTTGCTGGGGTTGCAAGCAAAGTCCATCAGTAAGGTACAAGAGGTGTTTAAAGCTCATGGTGAGGTGCAATTCTCTGAAGCTACAGACAGAGCGCCGGTACATAGTGCACGAAAAATCCGTATTTCCAAACCTGTATTGTCTCTAAACACAGAGGTATCATCAGCTATGAGTCGCGCGGCAATTGCAGCCATGATCGGAGCTAAAACAGACGCAGAATGTGTCGTACAAATCATCTTAGGGGCGGCTTTCGCCCCTAAGACTGTCCCTAAGAATCTCCCTGATCCAAATACCACTTGGCTGAATACCCTACTCGGAAACGTCAAAACCGCTCCACAGGAATACCGTCGTGCCGCTAAGGATAAAGCGGATCAGTATTCGTTTGATGCTGTTGTTCGTATTGGGATGACCGGAGAACATACAGCGACAAGACTCAATAATATCGTATCAGCTATGCGGACGCTGGAATCGGCAGGGGTACATATCCATGCAGAGAAAGAGTCGCCGGATAACCTAAACAAAATGGCTTTACCTTGGAGAATGCCTCTGAGATTGTCTGTAAAGGAAACAGCGTGCTTCCTGTTGCTCCCTGCCGGTGAGGAAGAAATCCCCGGCACGCCCAGTTTGCACCCGAAGCTGCTAATACCTCCGAAATGGTATAAGGAGCCAACCAACAATAAAACTAGCCGCGTATTCGCTGTTTCTGATGATAGCGAACACAAAAAATTCAGTATTTTACCTCAAGACGCTCTGGAGCATACTACACTACTCGGTCCTACTGGAAGCGGTAAAAGCACGATACTCCAACACCTGATTTTATCGGATATTAAGGCTGGCAGAAGCGTTTTGGTCATAGACCCGAAATCTGATTTAGTAACTGATTTATTAGAGCGAATTCCCTACGAGCGCAAGGATGATATTGTGGTGATTGATCCATCTGATCCCTCTCCGGTTGGCTTTAACCCTTTGGCATATAATCAAGACCCATCACTCACCGCTGACTCTATTTTGGCAGTCTTTCAAGAGATGTTCTCTCAGAACTGGGGCATTAGATCGGCGGACATTTTATCCGGCGCATTGCTGACACTGGCACAAGTCAAAGGAGCGAATCTGTTGTGGCTCCCACAGCTACTGACAGATGAGAACTTCCGCAAACACATCACTTCGCAGATTAACGATCCAATTGCCTTAAAACCGTTTTGGGAACACTTTGAGGCGATGAAGGATTCGGAACGCCGAACGGAGATTGCTCCGGTTCTCAATAAGCTTAGGCAAATCACCTACAGGCCGGGGCTGAGAAATGTGCTCGGTCAATCTGCTCCGAAGTTCTCTCTGACGGATCTGTTCTACAAGCGGAAGATAGTTCTGGTACCCATGAATCGCGGGCTTATCGGCGCAGAATCAGCAAAGCTGCTCGGCAGCCTTATCGTAGGGCTAACATGGTCGCTGGTACTGTCACGGGCGAAAATTCCGCCGGAGAAGAGGCATATGGTATCCGTCTACATAGACGAGCTTCAAGATTACCTTGCCCTGCCTACGTCGTTCAGTGATGCTTTAGCTCAAGCGAGAGGACTAGACGTAGCGTACACGGTTGCCCACCAGTATCGTGGGCAGCTACCGCCGGATATCAAGGCAGGAATAGACGCCAACTGCCGCAACAAGATTATATTCGGACTAAATTCAGATGACGCGAAAGATATGGCGGCACAGGCTCATGAGCTTCAAGCCTTGGATTTTATGAGCTTACCGAGATATCACATTTATACTTCGTTTCAGTCAGGCGGCAGAAGCACCGGCTGGATCAGCGGACAGACTTTGCCGCCGTCACCACCCTTACGCTTGGCTGCAGAAATCAAAGCCGAGAGTATGGAGCGATACGGAGTACTGGCGGAGCAGACCGAAGCCGAATTGATAAAGCTGATGACAAAGCAAGAGCCTCAACCAGACCATAACATTATTAACAGCCCTATCGGGAGAAAAAGAAAGGAATAATATGAAATCAAACAATAACAACAGCGAAAATCAAGCGTTTACCTCTGTTTTTACAGCATCCACCCGCCCATCCAATCGCTTGTACTTCAAAGGCGCAGAAATGGCTAAAAATAGCGCAGATAAGCAGAATATGGGAGACGACTCTATCCCCTTTCAGGGGATACCACCTAACTCAGCGGCGGGAGCCGACCCCAAGAAAAAGACTAGGCTGACAAGAGCACAGTTGGAGAAGTTAGAGGAACGATTATCTGCCAGAGATTTATCAGTGTTACAGGCTCTCAGAAAATACCGTTTCTTAACTTCCGATCAGGTTGGTAGATTATTCTTTACTAACTGCTCTACTAAAACCTCACGGACACGGAATCAGAATCTGCTCTTAAAACGCTTGTCCGACCACGGACTGATTCGTCCGTTGGCAAGAAGGATCGGAGGTTATCAGGGCGGCTCCTCAGTTCAAGTCTGGTATCTCACCGAAGCTGGATATAGACTACTAACCCTTAACACGCCGGGCGAACACAAACGGAAACGCTTTTCTGAACCTTCACCGATGTTTCTGGAACATACGCTCGCCATCGCGGAGTGTGTCATACAGCTAACTATGATCTGTCGCAATAGCCATGATCTAGTTCTGGAAGCAGTAGATACCGAGCCGTCCTGCTGGCGTAAGTACAAATCCGATGGGCGGGTGTGTTATCTCAAGCCAGATATCTCTGTCGTTACGAGCTATGAAAAATATGAGGATAGTTGGTTCATTGAAATTGACCTCAGTACGGAATCATCGTCGCAGATTATAGACAAGTGCAACGCCTATTTAGAGTATTTCTATACCGGCATTGAGCAAAAAGAAACCGGCGTCTTCCCAATAGTCACTTGGGTAGTAAAGGACAAGGCTCGCAAGGAGAAGATTAGGCAATACATTCGTGAGAACATCAAGGGTCAGCCGAAAATGTTCCTCGTCATTACTCCGGATGAACTGGGAAAGATGATTAGGCAATATATCGGTAATGGCGAGCTTTGTTAATGGAAGTTTGCAGTATGTAAGCGGACGGATTCCATCTCAGAAATATAGGGCTATTATTAAACACTAACGAAAGGATACTATGGAAAAAACTCATACGGGGGATCAAAAAGAAACACAAACAGCACCTTATTCCAAAACGGAATTAGAAAAAGCGATACGTATTGTTAATACAGAAGCGACAAAGATATATAAGCAGATCGAGCAATTCTATAAGGATAAAGAACGATCAAAAGTAGTGATTAAAGGATATACTACATCAGATCACAAGGCAACAGTAACAGCTGACGGCTCTGAATTATCGGAAATCCTGTTAAACTACTCCTATATCATTAATTATATATTAAAGTCGGAGCTTCCTAGGAATGCGTTGTTAGATATCATGGAGCTTGTAGATATAAACAATATGTATTATGTGGATTTACCTTTTTCGACAAATCTGGATGATGCTGGCTACCTTTCTGAAATGCCTTTAGAATAGTTCTGAGCATCTATACGAAGAGTATTTATATATTTACCTTATAATTCTGACGATTCTCTCCGTTTCGCTTACATACTCCAAGCACCCAAAACAAACCAATATGCTCCCTCGGGAGCGCCACGAATATCAATCGAAAAAGAAAGGAGGCACACACTATGAAAAACGGCGACTTAATTGGGCTAAAGGTCGCAAATGACGGTCTGGGGCTGAGAACAGCTTTAGAAACACAGTACGATATCACTGAGTTAAAGCATATCGGGAACTTTGTGTTTCGGGCTAAACTCAAAGACCAAACGAGCTTGAAAATACAGACAAAGCCGGTAGAGCTTGCAGCGTTCCATATCCGCATTGTCAGTATTAAAAAGCTTGGCAAATCTATCTAATGCGACATTTGTCGCATAGCACATTAAAAGGAGATGATGCAATTTGACAGAAAAAGTCAAAAGCCAGATCCTTGCGATCCGCGACAACGGTGAAACCAATATGCTGGATTCCAATGCGGTGCAGTATATCGCTAATCGTGAGGGCTATTATGAGTTGGTGGTGTATATCGAGGAAAACCGCAGCAAGTTTTTTCATTTCATTATGACTGGAGAGGAAGTGTAATAATGATTATCCGTTACAATGCCACAGGCGAAGGAAGAAAGCGTTTGGCGTATGAGTTAGGCAAAATCACCCTATGGGAGCCAGTATACGCTAAAGCACCCACCTTTGCATATAAGGTTGGCAACTATACCGTAGACAAAACCGGCGCAGTTATTTGTCCTACAGGTATGACAAAAGATGTACTGGACAGGCTTATCAGTCTGCTGAAAGAACAGGGCTTTGTCCCGGAATCCGTTGAGGGAGACGCTCTGACCATCAGTATTCCAAAGGACACAGTTACCCCGGATGCTTTACTCCGTCTCAGGCAGATCATCTGCAATAAAGCCGCTTTATTTGAACGCGCCTTTCAGGCAAATATAATCTCGCTTGAAGAATCAGACGACAAGATCAGCTTTCCATGGTTTACCGTTTATGGTGAAGACGGCGAGGCGAAAGCCTACAGCGATTTAGTGTTTGCTCTTTGCCGCATGGCACAGGAACGAAAGCGAATCACTGTAAAACCGTATGATGGCAACAATGACAAATTTACAATGCGCCTATTTCTGGTACAGCTCGGTATGAAGGGCGATGAGTATAAGCAAACCCGAAAGATTTTGCTTCGTCACCTTTCAGGGAACAGCGCATGGCGAAACGGAACACCAAATGAAGGTGGTGATGATAGTGAATCCGTTACCTAAAAGAGAAATCATTGCTCGTTTGAGAGAACGCTTTCCCAAAGGGACCCGCGTCGAGCTGATTTCGATGGATGATCCTTATAGCAAGCTCAAACCCGGCGACCTCGGAACTGTAGAATTCGTAGACGACATTGGAACTATACATATAAGCTGGGACTGTGGAAGCGGTCTGGGTATCGTGTATGGCGAGGATAGAATCAGGATCATCTCGCAGTAGTACAATCAAATTCCCCAGCTCGAAAGGGCTGGGGATTACCAAAAACAAAACTAAGGAAAGGAATGATGTGCCATAATTCATGGTGACGAGTTCAGTTGCCTTGAATAACGGATGGACAGGGACACGATCAACTGGATTCGTACAAAATCGAATACAGGAGGTCGATATGGAAGAATTAAGAAAACGTATCCATGATGACAGCAACGGTCTGGACTATATTCTTGTCGGCGATTACTACATACCAGACCTGAAGCTGCCGGAGGAAAGCCGCCCCATCGGGC
>OCVV011316361.1_pt1 | contig 18452 bp, 16 predicted proteins | sample 1539721 | NCBI WGS metagenome assembly OCVV01 (sample SAMN02144230, study PRJEB22623) | gut metagenome | biome: sheep rumen | host: Ovis aries | place: New Zealand | reverse complement strand
TTAAACTTAATCCATAGTTATATTAACTAAAGAGGAAAGAATATGGATTTAAATATTTTTACATTACTGGGTGAAATAGTAGTAGTTCTTATTATTGTCTTAGCAATATTAATTTTTATTACTCTGATTCTTGGATTATACCTTATTAAAAATAAGAAGTTGATTTTTCCAGGATTACTACTATTTACTCTTAATTTAACTTATCCTACCATAAAAAAATTATGTAAAATATTGGATTTGAATGATACAACCATTGATCAGATAAGCATTGATTTAAGAAACAGGTTAAACAAGGAAAAATTTAAGAGTATTGATGCAGAAGATGTTATCATAGTTTTACCTCATTGTTTAAGGGCTACTGATTGTCCGGCAAAACTTGGTGAATCCGGACTTGAATGTGTTGGATGTGGAAAATGTTCCATAAACATTATAAAATCAATTTCAGAAAAAAAGAATATTGATATGTATATAGTTCCCGGTTCAACATTCATAAAAAATGTGATTAAAAAAAGACCATTTAAGGCAGTTATAGGAGTTGCTTGTCCTATAGATTTGAACCTTGCTATGATGTCCTTAGACAAATATTGTCCACAAGGAGTTTACCTTTTAAAAGATGGTTGCATCAATACAATTGTTGATGTGGACAATGTCATTGAATTAATTAATAATACACAACCCCATACAGATTATAAAAAGGAAGATTTTATTAAATAATCTCCTTTTTATGTTTTCTCTATTTTATAATCTGATTACTTATTCTAATATTTTATCAACTGTATCTATTTTTGCATTTAATGTTCTATTTTCCTTGTCTCGTCTGTCATCCATTTTTATGATGGTATATAATCTGTCTGTTCCGGCTTTAAATACTTCTTCCTGTGCTTTTTCTATAAGTTCATATGCCTGTTTAATTGTATCAACTTCAAATTGTGTTCCCATACCAGTTAATTGATAGTTTATTCCGGAATCTTTAATTACCTGAACTGCACTTTTAACATATTCTTTACATTCTGTATCCTGTGTTCCTACTGGTACTATTGCAAAATCTACTGTTATCATATTACCACCTATGAGTATAATTTTCCATATTTTGTTATCTTATCTTCATCCATATTATATAATTCATCAATCAAGTAAGTTCTGAAAGAACCGGAACCCTGTTTATTGTATTTTACAGTTTTATATGCTAATTCTCCTGCTATTGTCATGGATAATGTTCCGATTAAAGCAGCATCCAACGGATTTGTCACTGCTGCAAATGAACCTATCACACAAGTCAACATACAGCCACTTCCAGTTATTTTTGACATTATTTCATGACCATTATCAATATAGTATGTTTTAGTACCATCAGATATTATATCTATTTTTCCTGATACTGCTATCACAGTATTTAACTCTTGAGCTATATTTGCTACAATATCTGCATTTTCTTTAATATTATCATCACTTATTATATCATCTTCTGCTACATCTACTCCTTTAGCTACTGATGATGTATCAATAATATCATATAACTTTCCTATTGCTTTGATTTCTGACATATTCCCACGAATTATATCTACGGATGATAAATCTATTATTTCTTTTGTCATATTGTTTCTTAGGTCTGAAACTCCTACTGCCACCGGATCTATAACTAGTGGTGTTTTTGTTTTTTTAGTTTCAACAGCTGCCAGTTTCATTGCTTCGATCTGATTATCAAGTAGATTTCCTAAATTTATAACTGTTGTACCTGCTATTTTTACAAAATCTGCTATTTCTGGTTCTTCATTAGCCATAGCAGGTGAACCACCTATTGCAAGTACTGCATTTGCACAGTCATTAATTGTTACATAATTGGTAATACAATGAGTTAGTGGACAATTTTCTCTAAGGACATCTATCTTTTTACTCAGTTCATTCAATTTTTTATTATCATTTTTAAACATGTTATTTAGCTCTTCATTTGATATATTGTTATATATTTATTCAATTAATTAGTTTTTTTCTTATTTTACTTAAATATTTTCTATAAATATATTATTCATTGTTAGGGATTTAAAATTTAAAATAAGGATTAAATATTCAAGTTATGTTTTGAAAATTATAGCTAATATATATAAAGGAAAGTTTATATTATTAATTATCATGATTAATCATGATTAATTTAATTAATATATTATGGAGACCATAAAAATGAAAGGACTAGCCAGAATCAAACAATCGAATTGGGATGGGTAGAAAAAGATATTCCAAAAATTGGACCCTATGATGCATTGGTTAAACCATTAGCACTTGCTCCATGTACATCAGATGTACATATAGTATGGGGAAATGCATACATGAGTGATGCACCAAACCGTATAGTAGGACACGAATCAACAGGTGAAATCGTAGAAGTTGGAAGTATGGTGAAAGATTTCAAACCTGGAGACAGAGTTATAGTACCTGCCATTACACCTGACTGGAGTACTGTGAATTCACAGAAAGGATTCGGACAACACTGTTATGGAATAGGTAGTGGAATGTCCTTTGTATCAGCAAAAGATGGAACATTTGCAGAATATTATCATGTCAATGATGCGGATGGAAACCTTGCATTATTATCAGACAATGTATCATTAGAACAAGCAGTAATGATATCTGATATGATGACAACCGGATTTTATGGTGCAGAACTTGCAGAAATAAAGCCTGGAGATACTGTTGCAGTATTTGGAATAGGACCTGTAGGATTAATGGGCGTAGCAGGTGCACACTTTATGGGTGCATCAAGAATATTAGCCGTAGGTAGCAGACCTGCAGCTGTTAAAGTTGCTAAAGAATATGGAGCTTCAGATATAATAGACTACCATAATGGAAATACTGTTGAACAAATAATGGATCTAACCGATAATGAAGGAGTAGATAAAGTTATAGTAGCTGGTGGAAATGAAAACACACTCGGTGAAGGATTAACAGTACTTAAATATGGTGGAGTATTAGGAAATGTATTGCATTATGACGGTGTTGAAACAATACCTGTACCAGCACTAGGATGGGGTGCAGGATTATCCGATAAAACCATCAGAGGAGGAGTATGTCCTGGTGGTAGAGCACGAATGGAACAATTGGTAAAATTAATACAATATGGCAGATTTGATTCAAGTAAATTAATCACTCATAAATTTACAAACTTTGAAGATATTGAAGAAGCCATGATTATAATGAGGGACAAGACTAAAGATTTAATAAAACCTGCAGTAATTTTAGAATAAAATATCAAAAACTAATTCCTTAATCTTTTTGTTTACAATATTTTTTTTGATAAACAAAATGCTTTTTTTTCTTTTTTTACCTCCAACATTTATAAAGCTAATTAGAAATAGATTATTAATTAACACTTTGAGGAAAAATTAATATGATAATAAATGTTGGTGGAAGAACAGACATTGTAAATTATTATACGCCATGGTTAATAAATAGATTAAAAGAAGGATATGTATATACAAGAAATCCTTACAATAAACACCAGATTACAAAATATAATTTATCACCATCTAAAGTTGATGCAATAATATTCTGTTCTAAAAATTATCAGCCAATACTAAAACATATGAACGATTTTATAAATAAATATTCTATTTTTTGTCATTATACTATAACTTCCTATGAAAAAGATGTTGAACCAAAAGTTCCAAGCATAAATGAAAGCATTGAAACTTTAAAAGAATTATCTGATATTATAGGTAAAAAACGTTTAGCATGGAGATATGATCCCATATTACTTACAGAAAAATATTCAATAGAACACCATATTGAATGTTTTAAAGATATAACCTCCAAAATACATAAGGATATATCTTTTTGTATATTCAGTTTTGTGGATATGTATGAAAAAGTATACAGAAACATGCCTGAAATCATTGAACTAACAGAAAATGATAAAGAAGAATTATTACACGGCCTAATTAGTATTGCTAAAAAATATCATATGCCATTACAAAGCTGTGCTGTTAATGATGAATATGTAAAATACGGAATAAGAAAATCAGGTTGTGTAACACGTGAAATTCTTGAAAAATCAAACAATATTACCTTTAAAAATGTTAAACATACGGGAAGTCGCAAAGGTTGTACATGTATGCCTTGGCGTGATATTGGAGAATATGATACCTGTTTAAATGCTTGTAAATACTGTTATGCCAATAAAAGACCGGATATTGCACAGAAGAAATACAGGTTGCATGATGTCAATTCACCATTATTAATTGGACAAGTAAATGATAAAAAAGATATAATAAAAACTGCTAATCAAAAGTCTTTACTTAAGATAGATTCAAAACAACAAAGATTATTTTAGGTGATTATATGAATGAAGAAGAATTTTATACTGAAAGATTATTGAAAAATGATAATTATAAAATATTTTTACCAGATACTCCCCATATCAGAAGAGCACCTGTAAGTAGTGAAGGATTCAATAATGAATCACTTATAAATACATTAATGAATTATTATACGGAAATTTATGAATCTATACAAAAAGAACCTTATTTTATTAGTGATGATGAAAAATATTTCTATTTATATGAAATTTGTGATGAAGAAAATGATAAAATAATTGGTTTTGCCTCATTTACAGTTTATAATGAAAAAAGCATTACATTAAACCAGATATATGTATTACCAGAGTATAGGGGTCAAAAACACTTTGTTAAAGTATATAATTTCTTTTCACTTTTATTGCCTGATGCAGAAATATTTGTTAAAAACCCGAATCATTGTATTTTAAAAAATATTAAAGATTTGAATTACTGTACTGTGATAAAAGAGCGATTTGTCATTTCTAACATTAACTTTATTACAGATCAGGTATCTTATGAAGATGCATTAAACTATACAAATAAAGATTATGAAGATATGGATAAAAAAGCTATTTATAATACAGTAAGTAATCTTTATGATTTAGAACTGGATGCAGTAATCAAATTATCTTCAAATAACAAGGTTTATACTGGAAAAGAAGATTTGTTAAATATTGAACGATCTACTATCAGCATGGTTAGAGAGGAAGATGAAAACAAATATGATGTTCTAAATAAAAGACAGAACGATTCTTGGATTCAAAAGGGCAATTATTTCAAGAAAATATCAAAACTTTTTAAAAATAATGCTGTTAAAATAAATAGACAATAATTAGTTTACTTAAATATTAATTTTACCTTATAAGTGAAATACTGTTAAATAATTTGAATTAAAAAGTTACTATTAATTATATTGGTTTTTGAGGAAGATACAATGAGTCAGGATGAAATATCATTTGAGAAAAAAGTTAAAATGTTACAAAGTTATATTCAACGGGTTACAGATGGAGAAGCTATGGAAAGTGTTCAGGCTGATTTTAAGGAAAATTTTTCCCATGTACCTGCAAAAGAGATTGCTAAGGCTGAACAACGTATGATGGCTGAAGGGGCAAAAATGGAAGATATTCAAAAGTTATGTGACATTCATTCTGTATTATTTCATGATATGACTGATGAAGAACGTATGCAACGATTAAAAGAGGAAATGGAAGCTCATCAGGTTAAAGTTGTTGAAGAAAAAATAGATAATGTTGAAGATGAAGTTTCAGAAAAAACAATTGAATATAAAAATAATCATGGACATCCATTGAATATTTTAACAGTTGAGAATAATGCTATCAAAGAACTGATAGGTGATATAAGACAAAAGCTTGAAAAAGTGGATAATCTTGATATTGTTAATGATGAACTTATGAAATTATATCAAATTAAAAAACATTATGCCAAAAAGGATGATTTACTGTTTCCACTTCTTAAGGGCAAGTACGATTATCCTGGTCCGGCAGATGTTATGTGGGGCGTTGAAGATGAAATAAGAGCCCAGTTATCATCAGCAAAAGATAAAAATAGTCTTATTAAAGTTTTACAACGTGTTGAAGAAATGATTTATAAGGAAGAAAATATTCTTTTCCCTCTGTGTGCGGAAAACTTTAGTGAAGACGAATGGATTGCTATAGCAGAGGATATGCATAGTTATGGTGCATGTCTTGTAGATAAACTTCCTAAGTGGGATAAAAAACCAGATAATACTATGGACAGTATTGTGGATGATAACAGTATTTCATTACCGGGTGGTAGTCTTAGTCTTAAGCAGTTAAGGGCTATGCTTAATATTTTACCTGTTGAACTAACAGTTATTGATGAAAATAATGTTAACAGATTCTTTGATGAAAAACAGAACAAAGTATTTGCCAGACCTAAGAGTGCCCTCAATAGAGATGTTTTATCGTGTCATCCGAAGAAAGTTACTAAGATGGTTACAAAATTACTTGATGACTTTAAAGCGGGTAAACGAGACAGTATGCATGTAGTTAGTACAGTTGAAGGTGTTCAGGTTTTAACTAATTATTATGCTCTTAGAGATGATAATGGTGAATATCTTGGTACTATGGAAGCTGTAATTCATATTGATGGAATTGTAAATTGTGCAATGGAAGGTAAGAAAGGTCCTGTAAGTGCTGATAAAATATTCCCTAAATGAGTTTGATTGTTAATATTTTTCTCATCTTTTTTTTTATTTTATAACTTTGTGATATACATTTAGCTTAGTAAATTTATTATTTTTTATATGAAATTATATTATAATAAAAGTAAATGTTATATAATAATATTTAATTGAAATAGATATATTTTAATTAGCTGCTATTTTAATATAAATAGATAAAAAATAGTTACAGATAATAAAAAATTAATATATTATTAATATTAAAAATAATAATAGAATTATTTATTTTTTGTGAGTGTTGTTATTAATGAAACAAATCGTTTATGAAATTGTAGTCTTTCTTCATTTAATAGGTTATACCAATAAAAATTCCAAACTGAAACTCTTGACAAATATGTATAATAACGAATTAGAAATCGAAAATGATGCTTTGATAAAAATCATTGAATCTATTAAAGAAGATTTAATAAAAAGAAACACTAACAAAAGTATTATATCCAATATTCAAAATTATATTGATTTAATAAACAAGGAAAGCCAGTACTAATTTTTTATACTTATTTTACTTTCTTTTATCATATTACGTTCATTTTTACATTAATACTAAAATATTTTTCTAAAACAATTAAATTAGTAATTAATATTTTAAAAAATAAATAAAGAAATATTTGCTTAAATTATTTCTCTTGATTCAGATATTCTTTTAAAAGATCAGAATAATTACCCAAATAAACAGATAATTCTTCATCATCCCAATTAAGGTTTTTATAGAATTTTTTAAATGTCTTATCATTTACAGTATTTTCTTCAATCCAAGTTTTCATAAATTCTATATCATCTTCTGTTATTTTTTCTTCACATAAAATAGAATCGAGCATTCCACTGAACACCTGTAATTTAAGTATTGCTACTGAATATTGTGGTGATCTTTTAATTACCCTTAACGATTTAGTGATTAATTTAAGTTGATTTTTTGATAAATTACTGTTATCCAATAAGTATGATATTTTGAGGAGCACATTTTCAATTAACGGATGATTATTATACTTTTGATTTTTATAAAACCAATTTTCTATCATTTGGAAATAATTAAATGAGACTTTGTCAATGTAATTGCATTTTTTAATGAGACCATACAGATAATTCAAATTATAATCCAGTTTTCTGTCAAAATCCCTTTTACAGTTAGGCCTATATGAATAAGTTTTAATATATTCCCTTCTTTCATCTTCATATTCATCCAGGTACTTGAAAAGTTCATTAGTCATTTGAGCATCAGCCATAGCATTATGAGCATTATAATCTGTTTCAAGAACGTTTTCAACTATGTAACTAAGAGAATTGCTTGGCAGATTAAGATTTCTTTTACATGAATAAAGAGTACAGTAACTTTTGAATGGTGGAATAGGTAACTTATAACGTGTTAAAGCTTTGGAAATTACACTTAAATCAAATGAAATGTTCTGACCTACAATGACATTAGAACATACCAAATCCTTTATTTCATCCCAGTATTCAGGAAAAGTCGGAGCATCCTCCACATCCTCAGGACTGATTTTAGTCAGTGCAATATTAAATGAATCAAAATGTGCTTCAGGATTGATTAATGAATAAATTTCATCAACAACTTCACCATTTTCTACTACAACAATACCTATTGAACTCATAGAGTTACTATAACTGTTGGGTGTTTCCAGGTCTAAAACAATATAATCTTTCATTTTATTCTACCAAAGCATTTAATTTTTCTATTAACTATTTATCTAAATATTAATATTTTAATATTATTTTTTTAGATAAAAATAAATTATCTCCAAATTTAACGATATTTAAGTAAAATATATTAAAATAGAAAAAATATAATATTAATTAAGAAAAAAATCAATCGGGTTGATTATAATGTCAAAAGATAGTCGTAATCCATTAAATCCTTTTACTGGAAAAAAACATTATGATAAAGTAAATGATGACCAATTCCTTGCAGAATGTTATCAAGTATATGCACAAGAAATATCAAAATACCAACTTTTAGACCAGACACAAACAGGTCAGCAAGTACTTGCTGTATCTCACAAGCTAATCAGAACAATAGAAGAATATCTTAAACAAATTGGCCGATACGATTATGTTGACGGTTACTATGACTGGGAAGTACACCTTGTAAACAGTGAAATAGTAAATGCTTGCTGTTATCCTGGAGGAAAAATTATAGTATACTCAGGTATTTTATCATTAATAGAAAACGAAAATGAATTTGCATTCGTATTGGGACATGAAATTGCACATGCACTTCTTGATCACTCACGTACAACTGCAAGTGTTCAGCAAACAAAACAATCCGTTTCAAAACTTTCCTGGATTATAACTTATATTCTTGATATGTTAGGTTATGGTGGAGTAGGAAACATGGCACGAGCAACAATAAACGTTGCAAATACTGGTTCACAATTCTTCCTTACACAACCATGGGGAAGAGATCATGAACTTGAAGCAGATAAATTAGGATTAACATTTTCATACCTGGCTGGATTTAATGTTGATATTGTTCCAGAATTCTGGAAAAAATTTGCAGCTCATAACGGTAATGAATTTGACTTCTTCTCTTCACACCCTTCAGATTCAAAAAGAATTAAGGTAATGCAAGAATCTTTAAATGAAATCAGAAGTGGTAAAGATTTCTATTCAAAACCATTACTTCCTGAAACACCTAAAGCATGATAATATTTTCACAGAATATTATTTTTACTTTCCTTTTTTATTTTTTAAACTATTTTTTTATGACAATGCTTATTATTATTGATTGAAATAAAATAAAATATGAATAATATAAATAATTCTGAGAGGGATTTTCCTTTTTATAACAATAATCCGCATTTATCACAATCACAATGGTTTATGTTACTTTTTTATGTAATATTTTCAGTGATTTGTTATACAGTATTATCAATTTTTTCAGAGTTTTTAGGAAGTATTGCCTTCTGTTCTATAATGTTAATACCATTACTATACTATAATAACTGGGATTACAGAGTAATATTCCAAAAACCAAGTTCAAAAGAAGTATTGTTGGCATTTTTAATGTTTGTAGGGTATCTATTTTATGCTATTATAATGTCCAATTTCTTAGATGTTTTTGGTGTAATCTCTACCGGAGAAGAATTAGCATCAAGTATCAGTTGGGAAACTATAATTTCTTTAATTTTTTCAATGATGGGAGAAGAATTACTGAAATTCATTCCTATGATGTTTCTGATGAGAATCTTTTACAAAATCTCTGAAAGAAGAAATACTTCCTTTGCATTATCAGCTATTATAATAATGTTCCTCTTCGGATTAATGCATTATAACTTTGACGGAATCATAATAACCCCACTATTATTACAGGGAGTGGGAACAATCTTTGAAATATATGGTTATTATAAAACAAAAAACCTGATAGTACCCTATTTATCACATCTATTTACTGATGCATTCCTTATGATACTGATAATAAGTGGAATTTAGATTTAAAAGATTATTAAATCTTATTATTTTTTTTCTATTTCTAATTTTTACTAGTTTAAATATAGAATTTATAGATTATATGTAATTTTTTATCAGATTATTTATATCTTCTTAATCTAAAAATATTATATTTTTTTATTTTTAATCTGCCATAACTATTAAAAACATTTTCTAAACTGTTATTTTAAATATATCTAACAAAAAAACATTTTTATTTAATTATTTGGGTGTCCGCCATAAATAAATATTTTTATATTTTATTATTTTACGTACACATCTAGTTTTAATTGGTGTGTGGTGGATATATTTTCACAGAATTCTATCATGTCTTCTTTGTTGTTCTTTTTATTAGTTAGTATGTTGTGTAGTCTTTTTATATTATATGCTAATGCATCTAGGTTGATTCTTTGTTCTGTTTTTGTTTTTCCTATTACTACTTCTTGTTCTATGTGGTAATATTCTTTTAGTGTTCCAAAAGGTCCTTCTACGCATGGTCTTTTACTGTATTCTTCTTGATATTCTTCTTTTTCCATTTTAAAGTACATTTCTATTTGTAATCTGTTTCCATTTTCTGTGATGGTTCTGTGTGATTGTTTTTGTGATATGCAGTCTTTTTTGTATTTACAGTTTTTACATGCTTCATAATTGTTATATAATCGTTTTATTTTATCTGGTTTTTCTGGATCTTTAGTTTCTATTGTGTATTGATTATAAAAGGTTAAATATTCTCCTGATGGACATTTAAATGCATCTTTTTCTCCATCATATTCAAAGTGGTCTTTATGAAAAGGATTTTTGTTTAGTTTTCCTATTTTTTCTTTTGATTGTTTTCTAGTTGGTATTAATCCATCTATATTATTGTTTTTAAAGTATGATAAGCTTGTTGGATTTAAGTAGATTGTGTCTGCACTCATATGTTCTGGTGTTTTTCCTAAGTTTTTTATTGTTTTATCTGCTATTTGTGGTAGTTCATAATGGTCTGTAAGGCTTTGTGTGACATTTACTGCACATATTAATTTGGTGTCATAATCAACTGCTGATTGGATATTATAAGCTATATAGAAGTTTCCTTTTTTTCCTTTCATTTTACGAGCTTCTATATCATTCATAGGTATTTTGTCTTGTCCGGTAAGAGTGAATTGTGTTTCTATATCGTATAATTTTTCTAATTTTTCGTTATCACTTAATTTTGTGTTATTCATTAGATTTTTAGCAGGTTTATGAAGTTGATTTAGTATTTCATCTTCAATTTTAACCCCATTGTAATAATTAATCAATATTTTTGTTTCTTTTTTTGAGATCATATTGTGGTTAGCATTGTATCCTTTTTTTATAGTTCCATCTATAGCAACGTGATTAAATTCACTTAAATTCTCATTTGATGCTTTTTTCAATGCCATTTCTAATAATTGCTCATAGTATTCACCATATTCTTCACGATACCTTTGTATTAAACGTTCTGAAGGTGTTATACCATCACAAACAAATTTAAATATATCATGGTACTTTGCCATATCTGCAATAATACGGGCACTATCCATATATTCTATTTTTGCATAAATAAGTAATTTTAACATTGAACAAACATTAAAAGAAGTCCTACCTTCTTTTTCGGAATCAATTTTGATATCCAATTTTTCATAAGATTCTTCAATAAAATCAACAACAAAACGAGAGATATAATCTTTCGGAACGTTATAATCATTAGTTCTAACAATCAATTTCGTCTGATTCTTATCCATACCATCCACTACCATAAATAAACAACCTATGTTTTTTAATTCTTAATTATACTTATGTATAATATAGTACATAAAGTTTACTACAATATACAGAAATTATATTAAATACTAAGATTAAATAAATAATTATATTTGAAATAAATTAATTAAAATTAAAATTTAAAAGAATAAAAAGATTTTAAATTTCAATTAGAAAAATAAGTTAAAATAAGATGTGCTAAAAAATTATATTTTTTAAAAAAAAATGAGTTTTGGCGAACCCCCAAGCTGAAAATAAAAAAGTTGTTGAACATTTAACTTTAAGTGAAATGAATGATTTGTTAAAAGAATATAGAGATTCTTATGAGATTTATAGACATTTATTATTAATTAGAATGGTTTTTAAAGGAGAAACTATTTCTAAAGCTTCAGATAATTTAAATATTTCTCGTAAAACTGGTGAAAGGTGGATTAAAGATTATAATGAATCAGGCCTAGATGGATTAACTTCAAAATACTCTAATTGTGGTAGAAAATCACTTTTAACTGATGAACAAAAAAAATATTTAAAAGATGAAATAACTGGAAATGAAGAAGCATATGACTTAAAAAAAGTAAAAAAATTAATTAAAGATGAATTTGGCATAGAATACAGTGATAAACAAGTATGGGTGATCACTAGAGAAAAATTAAATCTTAATTATGGAAAACCCATGTTAAAATACAACACAAGACCAAAAAATGCTGAAAAATCACTTAAAAAAAACTAAGATGATAAATCCAAAAACAGAAAAAATAGCCATATTAGATGAAACAAAATCACAAAATGTTCCCAATACATCTAGAGTACTATATGAACCAGGTACTAAAAATATAATACTAAACCACCTGTTAAATTTGGAATAAATGTCATAGGATTCCAAGGAATAAATTGCAAATCATACATGGAAGAAAATACCAAAAACAACGCATATACCTTTTTAAAAACACTATGCAATTTCAGATCATTAAACACAGACAACAATAAAATAAAACAACAAATAAAAGAAGCAATATCCAATCCAAATTTAAAATAGACAATATTCAACAAATATTAAGAAAAAAACAATTATCAAACTATGATTTAATAAACAAAATAAATAATGAACTTTACAACGAAAATACTAAACAAAAATCATTAGAACGAATACAGAAAATATGCAGAAAAGAAGATATAAATAATACAAGAAAAATAGGCAATTTACAAAGAGAAATAATTCTAAACAACTTAAAAAACACAAAAATAAAAGAAATACTTTCAAAAGAAAAACCAATTTACCTAATTCTTGACAACGCAAAAATACATCATGCAAAAATCATAGAAGAAGTTTGTGACATATTAAACATTAAATTAATCTTTTTAGAACCTTATTGTCCTGATTTAAATCCTATAGAAGATGTATGGAGAACAATAAAAAGAATATTATATAATTCAGATTATTATACATTAAATGAGTTAATAACAATATTTAAAACATTATTTTATGAAATAATTGATGATACATCATTTTATGCTAATTGGCTTTCAGAATATTTTATAGTATAAACTTTAGGTAATATACTATAATTAAAAAAAAGAAGTTGAAGATTGTATTAATCTTCTAATATATTTTTGGATATACTGGAGTTGTTGATTTGGAGAATATTGAATATCCGTATGATCCAGCTTTCAGAATTGCATTGATATCATATACAATTTCTTTGACTGACATTAAATCATGACCCCAGAAATCTTTATATGTTGCTAAACTAGTAACAACTTTAGCATGTGATTCTTTGCTTTTTAATGCTTTAGTTATATCTACCATCCATTGAGTATTTTCATTATAAGCATTTTTATAAGCCATTACTACTAAGTAATCACAGTATTTATCCATAGCCTGAACATCCTGTCCATAGTAGTATTCTAAACTTTTTACTTCCGGCATGATACAACAGCTTACTTCCATACGTTTATCATATGTTTTAGCCATTTCATTTACTTCTTTAACATAATTTGTTATTAAAGATGGTTTTACTTCATCAGGATGTAAACCACTGTAACGTATATAATCTAAAACAATACCTTCTACTCCATTTATCTTCATGACGCTGGATATGAAATTTTTCATTTTCTTTTGTGTTGCAGGACTGTGATCCCATTTCTGGTCGTCCCTAAATACAATTATCCATGCATGAACTTTAATATTTGTATTTTTACATAATGATATTGTTTTTCTTAAAGTAGCTGTTTGATTTCCTGCTTCTTTTGCTCTAACATATACGTCAGTAATACCTGCTTTAACCCATTTATCTACGTGGGACTGATATACATCTCCACTTACAAATACGGATGCTACTGGTGTTTGTCTTGTTTTAAAGATCCTATTAGTTTTGGAAGCACCAACATATAATGATTTGCTTAGTTTAGCTCCTACATACCTTTGATTACCATTATAAGATAATTCAACTGTAATTGTATCCTTTTTATTAGAATAGTTTTTTGTAAATGTTCCATTATCATCTGTAATGACTTTGAATACATTACCATTAATTACTAAATTTAAAGGAGTTAATCTTAAAGCTTTTCCATCTGTGTCAGTATACCTTCCCGTGATAGTTATATTTTTACCATTATTTTTGTTTTCAATAGTATCCAATGAGATTACAGTAGGTTTTCTTGTTGAATTAAAGTTTGTAATGTTTAATGCAGCATTGAATCTGTTATTACCGTAATAATATACACTTACTGTGTTAAGACCTACTTTGTTTACTTTATAAGTAAATGAATATCTTCCTTCATCATCTGTTATGTTTTTAAATTTTCGTCCGTTTATTTCTATTACTACAGGAGTTAAACGAATTTTAGTATTGTTTTGAGCTGTGAAGGTTCCAGTTATTTTTACTGAATCAGAATATTCAGATGGAATAATATCATTTAAAGTTATTTTAGTAGATTTTTTTAAATTATTACTTATTAAATGATTAGTTGAAGCCATATACTTTGATGTTCCCATAAAAGTAATGAATACATCATTAATTGATGAAATACCATTTGAATAGGTATATGTAAATTCTCCTTTATCAGTTGTTTTTATATAATTATCCTGATTATTTATTGTAACTTTTAAAGAAGTCCATCTAAGAATATTTCCATCATTATCTGTTAGTTTTCCACTGATAACTGTACTATTCTGTGATGAAGATACATTAGCTTTTATGTTTGTTTGTTTAGCAACAAAATATACTGTAACATTACTTTCTGTAGCAGCGTAACGTACATTACCTGGATATATTAAGCTTAGTTTATGAATTCCACCATCATTTTTAGAATAATTTATTTTGAAATTCCCATTATTGTCTGTTGTAGTATAATATTTGTTACCATCAACATTAACCAATATAGGAGTTAATCTAATAATTTTATCATTTTTATCGGTAAATTTACCGGATATATCCACTTTTTCTCCTATAACCCCTTTGACAGTATCTTTTACATGAATTATAGTAGTTTGAGGAATTACTTTAAAAGATGTAGAGGACGTTGTTGATTCAAATCTATCATTACCAACAAAACTGATACTTACATTGTTAGTACCTACAATATTTGTTTTATAATTGAAAGCAAATTCTCCGTCAAAATTGGTTTTAGTATAATACGCTTTATTGTTGATATCTAACTTTAAAATTGTTAATCTAAGTACTCTGCCAGTAACATCTTTATAGTTACCAGTAATTGTTACATTATCTGTGTAATGTGTCTGATTGATTTCATTAATAGTTATTTTAGTAGCTGTTTTTGAACTTGAACTACTCTCTTTTTTAGTTATTTTATCTGTCTTATTTATATTATAATCATCTTTTGAAATTTCAGTGCCAATAGAATCAGCTGATGAATCTTGGATTATTTCCTGTGAATTACCTGTTGAAATGTCATTAGATTCAACATCCACAGCACTTGTTATTCCAATTAATACTATGATTAATGTAAAAAATAAGAAGATTTTTGTAATGTCTTGTTTTTTCAAAAAAATCTTTCCTATATCTATTATTCATTTTTAATATCAATTTATGTCTTATTTTACAAATTATGATTTGTAATTACAATTTATCTTTATTAGATAAAAATAAATTATATTATTGTTTATCTTTTAAACTATTTATTTTTTAATAAATAAAGTTATAAATATAATATTTTTAGTGATAAATTATGAGCAATGAAGAAAAAAAGACTGACAACAAAGATGAATTACTTGATAACAGTACTTTAATTTATTGTCCAGAATGTGGCTGTGAAAATTATCCTTTAAACAGAAAATGTATCAAATGTAATGCAACACTTGTTAGTTTTGCTACTATATCAGATAATGAATTTAAATCATTTGAAGAAATACTAACACAGGAAAATATTAATATTATTACAAATAGTGAAATTCCTGTAGAATTTTATGAATATCTATTAGATTCTATAGTTGAAAGATCATTAAATTCTCGTTTAAATGATGATTTGAATATATTGGAAAAGATTTCTTTAATATGTAGAAATTATGTTAATATCAGAAATAATGAGAACATAGCTACTTTTGGTCTTTATGATTATAATACAATTATTTTAAATCCAACCTATTCCAAGAGTTTACAGTCTGCAACACTTATAAAAAATTTATCCATTGATATACACCTGGAAATACTGGAAGCATTTTTCATGTTCATATTTAACACAAAAAGTAATGTTTATATACGTAGTTTCATAGACTATTGCAGGTATTCGAGTGCTTTTGAAAACTTTGTTCAGAAATATTACTGTTCCAAGGTTGAATCCTATTTTTTACCAGATGATTATGATAATTATGAAGATGTAGAGCAGATATATTTCAGTAACATATTCGAAGAAAAAGAGTTCAAGAGGGGCCTGTTAATTGGAAATACTTATGCTCAGGAAATAATAAAAATATTTGAAAAAATATTTAAACCTGAAATTATTAACCAATTGAGCCAACAGTTTAAAATTGATAATGAGGATAAAACTGATGCTATTAGACGATTTGAGTGTGAAAAAGTACTTAATACTGAAGAAATGATAAATCTTATGAAAACAAATATGTGTGATACTATAAAATATCTTATTGAAAATGAGATAGCTCGTAAAAAATTAGAAGAAATAAAAAAAGTATTTGAAGAAATTGAAAAAACTAATCAGTAACCTTCTTTTATCTTATTTATTAATTCTTCCTGCTCTTTTTTATAGAAAAATTCATAAGAATTTACTTCTAAACCTTTTAAATTTATCTTTTCAGACAATTTATTGCTGATAATTCTTATATCCTCTTTATCATATATTCTTTTGAAGTATTCAAATGCTTCATTTGCTGTTATAAAGAAATAGGGTATTTTTATTTCCAAAGCTTGATTCATAAATATTTCTTCTATTTGTTTAAATGATAATCCTGATTTATCAACTATCTTAATTAATTCTTCAGCATTAATATTCAATAGATTAGGATTATTTAACTTATTATCATCCCATGGATTAATTAAGGATATGAAATAAGTTATATATGATTTTAATTGCATTAATTTATCTTTTTTGTCCTTATAAATCATGCTTTCTGAATTAAATGTCAAACAGTATTTATTCCATTTCATTTTTTCAATGAAATGCTCTCTTATATCTGCGAGAAAATCAAGGGTTACATCAATTAAAAACTTATCTTCATGTTGTGTGTAGTACTGTTCAAAGGATTTGAAGTTGAAATTATACAAGTATTTAGAGTATACTTCCACTTGAGGATTATTGTCCACAAACTGGTATCCATTATTTGTTACTATAACTGCATTTCCCATATTGTACTGTTCTAATGATTTTCTGTCAACATTTTCACATATTCTTTGTATATTATCATCCTTATTTTTTCCGACTTTAATATTATGTGATTTTAAAATATTGATTAAATCATTTTCCTTTAATTCTCTAAGATTTGCTTTGATTAAATCCATACCTTTAGCTATCTTAATATAGTTTTTCTTTCGAAGATATTCTATCACTTCACTTTTAGAGTATATGTTTAAAGAGTACATCATATTTTTTGAAATTTCAGGATCTTTAGGATGTTTAATGGCATCTATTAAATAAAGTACTCCAGCATATTTTAAATTGATTTTTAAGTCTTCAACGTTTCTTAGATTTTCATCTTCATTAGAAGTTTTATCTTTTTCTTTCATCAATTCCTTTGTTTTTGAATATGACGGATTACTTATTACCTTAATGTATTTCTTCTTTTTTTCGTCAGGTTTTATTAATGAAGCATTTTCCTCTTTTATAATTGCTTCTGAAATAGAATCTTTTTTATTTTCAGTAACAGATAACGGATATATTTTTAAGCTCCTGATTTTATCCATATCCTCAAATATGGATAGTTTATAATTAGTTACCTGTTTTTTATGAATATCCCTATTCTGATTAAATAATTTTTCACGTTCTGTGAGGTTATTTAGTAAAGATTCATTTTTGGATATTAACTGATTTTTTATTTCATAAGGGGAATTTGTTTCATCCAATGCAACGCCAACATCATTGAATTTAACTTTTCCTTCATTAACCGCTTTTTCTTCATCAGATGTTAAGAATCGGATATGTTTTACTTCTTCTGGTGTAACATATCCTTTTTCTAAATCAATATTTCCGTCTACGACAATTTTTAAAGTTATTTGAATATT
>OCVV011279055.1_pt1 | contig 18454 bp, 18 predicted proteins | sample 1539721 | NCBI WGS metagenome assembly OCVV01 (sample SAMN02144230, study PRJEB22623) | gut metagenome | biome: sheep rumen | host: Ovis aries | place: New Zealand | reverse complement strand
CCGGAGGCTGCTACTTTATTAATTAATAGTGGTATTAGACCTTTTGGTAAGAATGCTTTAAGTATGTATGACTTTCAAAAGTATGTTATAGATATGCAATTCTATTTAGAAGAAGTAGCAACTAAATATGCTAAAGACAGTAATAAAGAAACAATAATTTTATGTGACAGAGGATTAATGGATGATAAAGCATATGTATCATTAGAGGAGTATAATAAGTTAATTAATGAATTTGGTTATTCTTCTTTAGATATATTAAATAGATATGATTTAGTGCTTCATTTGAAGAGTATTGCTTGTGATAAGGAGGAGTTATATACAAATAGTAATAATAGTGCTAGAACTGAAACGGTTGAAGAAGCAAGATTAAAGGATGCTGTTACATTAGAAGCTTGGAATGGACATAATAATTTAGTTATATTAGATAATGATTGTACATTTGAAGAAAAGATTAATAATGGTATTTCTGAAATATATAAATTAGTTTCATTAGATATGCCACTTCAACATCAAGAAAAATATTTAGTAGATTTTACTGATAATGAGTTTTTAAATAAATATAAAACTAGGTTTGATATAGAACAATATCATGTATTTAAAGATGATTTAGAAATAATACTTAGAAGAGTAGTTAAAGATGAAGAAGAGAAGTACTATGAAATTGTTAAGAGAGATGAAGAAGATGGAGAAGATAGGTTAGTTAAAAGAAGAATGATTAGTGATAGAGAATATTATAGTAGAATACCAGATGGTATTCCTATTAAGAAGACTAGATATACTTTTACTTATAATAATCAATATTTTAAATTAGATGTATTTGATGATGGATTAAAGTTATTAGAGGTTGAAGATACTATTCATTCTAAAAAGAGAAGTATTCCTACTGAATTAGAAGTAATTGATAGAGTAGATGATAAATATAGAAATAGTATTTTATATAAAAATAGAAATAATATAAAAATAAAGAAGTTACATGAGTAACTTCTTTTATTTAGTATTGTTTTTATTATTGTTTCTTATTTGCTCTAGTAATTTTTTTTCTTGCTCATTTAATGTAAGTGCTGTTGCTTCATAAAAGTCTGGGCCTTTATTGGAAAAATGTAATACTAGATCTCTTACTAAGTTTGCTGATGCACCAGAATGATTTTCTTTTTTTAATAATTGTATCATTTCTTCATTAGTAAGATTTTCTTGTAATTTTTTCATTACTATTAAAGCTTCTTCAATTTCTTTTCCATGATATAAATCATGGGCTCTTGCATTAACAGCGTTCTCCCAATCTTTTTGTTTTGATTCGTGAATAAGGCTTTTTCCTCTTTCAATCCACTCTGGGATTTTTATTTTTAATTTTTCTTCTTCTTTTTTCTTTTCTTCTTCAAATTCTAGACGAGCTTTTTCTATTTTTTTATCAAATTCTTCTTTAGTACAACCATATATTGTTTGATAAGCTTTGTCATATGTTATATCTGTTGAATAGAAAGTCTTTCCATTAAATCTAGCCCATCTTTCTAGGCCTTGTTCTCTTGCTTTTATTAATCCTTCTATAATTTTATTTAAGTTGCTTGGTCCTTCAATAATTAGTTCATTATCTTTAGTTAGTTTCATATTATCACTCCTAGTTTAATTATAACATATTCTTATAATTAATTGTATTTTCTTTCTTTTAATTCGTATGTTATAATAAGTTAGAGGAGTGATACTTGTGGAAATTACTAGAAAAGATGGTAGTATTATTAATGAAAATAGAATTATCGATGCAATTAAGGGGTTAGGTATTGATATGATTCATGAAGCTAATAGTGGACATCCAGGTATTGTACTTGGTGCTGCACCTATACTTTATGCATTATATGCCCATCATTTAAAATTTGATCCTGAATATCCAGATTTTATTAATAGAGATAGATTTGTTATGAGCTGTGGTCATGGATCAGCTTTACTATATTCAGTTTTATTTATGGCGGGATATGATATTAGTTTAGATGATTTAAAGAAGTTTAGACAATTGGATTCAATTACACCTGGACATCCTGAATATATGGTTACACCTGGTGTAGATGTGTCAACTGGGCCTTTAGGACAAGGTATTTGTAATGCAGTTGGTATGGCTATTGCTGAAGCTTATTTAAATAAGTATTTTGATAATAAGTTAATTAATCATTATACTTATTGTTTAGTATCAGATGGTGATTTAGAAGAGGGTATTAGTTATGAAGCTTGTAGTTTAGCTGGTACTTTAAAATTAAATAAGTTAATTGTTTTATATGACTCTAATAATATTAGTTTAGATGGTAAGACTGATTTAAGTTTTAATGAGAATGTTGCGATGAGATTTATTTCTCAAGGATGGAATGTTATTACTGTTACTGAGGGTAATAGTTATGAACTTATTTCTAAAGCTATTGAAGAAGCTAAGGCATGCAATGATAAGCCTACATTAATTGAAGTTAAGACTGTTCTTGGTGATGGTTCTATTAATGCTAACAGTAATAAAGTACATGGTAGTCCTTTAAGTGATGATGATATAGCTCAATTAAAAGAAAAATTAAATCTTCGAAATATACCTTTTGCAGTTAGTCAAAATTGTATTGATGATTTCCAATATATTATTAAGGAACGTTGTGGTAAAGTAGTTAGTCAATTCTTTAAAACAATGGATAATTTAGATGAAGAAAAGTTAAAAGATTTAGAATTATTAATGAATAATGAAAATATAGTTAATCTTAAAGAATTAGTTTATGATGCTCCTGATGGAGAGAAGGAATCTCCTAGAGATACTTCTTCTAAATTATTAAATTCTATTGTTATGTCTAATCCATTTATGATTGGTGGATCTGCTGATTTATTTGCTTCTAATAAAACTTATATTAAAGAAGGAGGAGACTATTCAGCTACTAATAGACTTGGTAGAAATATATATTTTGGAGTTAGAGAACATGCTATGGGAGCAATTATTAATGGGCTTGCTTTGTCTGGATTTAGGACTTATGCATCTACTTTCTTAGCTTTCTCTGATTATATGAGAGCAAGTATTCGTATGGCTTGTATGATGAATTTGCCTAATACATATATATTTACTCATGATTCTATTAGTGTTGGAGAAGATGGTCCTACTCATCAACCAGTTGAGCAATTAATTGGACTTAGAAGTATGCCTAATATGGATGTATTTAGACCATGTGATGTTAATGAGGTAATTGGTACATACAAAGCTGTTTTTGAAAAGACTAGTGGACCAAGTAGTATTATTTTATCTAGAAATAAATTACCAATACTTGAAAATACTAAGGTTAATGAAGTAGCGCGTGGAGGTTATGTCGTAGTAGATACTTTAAAGAAACCTCAAGGTATTGTTATTAGCTGTGGTGAAGAGTTACATCAAGTAATAGAAGCTAGTAAGAGACTTCGTACTAAAGGTATTGAAATTAGAGTTGTTAGTATGCCTAATCTTGGTAGATTCTTAGAACAAGATAAGGAATATATAGATGAAGTATTACCAGTTGAATATAGAAAGATAGTTGTAGAAGCTGGTAGTAGTTATTCATGGAATAAAATAATATTCAATGAGAAGTATTTAATTACTATGGATTCTTTTGGATCTTCTGGAAAAGTAGAAGATGTTTATAAGAAATATGGCTTTGATGCTGAAAGTCTTGAAGAAAAGATTGAAGAATTATTAAAATGATTGTAAAATAATGTTAAGGGAGTGATATTATGCCACAAATAGTTATAGATATTATTTATTTAGTAATTGGTCTATTAATTGGTGCAGCTGCTGGATTCTTTGGAGCTAGAGCTTTTATGAAGAAGTATTTAAAACAAAATCCACCAATTAATGAAGATATGATTAAAGCTTTAATGATGCAAATGGGAAGGAAACCAAATCAAAAGCAAATTAATCAAATGATGAGGGCAATGGAAAAATATCAATAGATATTTTTCTTTTTTTCTTTTTTGTGTTATATTTATATAGTAGGTGATAATATGAATAATGATGATTATAAATCAGATAGTGATTATATTGATGTAGTTGCTGAAGAAAAAAAAGAAGTTAGAGATGAAATTATTAAAACTGTTATTAAAATTGTAGGGAGTATATTAGTATTTGCTCTTATCTGTTTTCTAGGTTATAAAGGTGTTATGTTAGCCCTTAATAAAGTACAAGAATCAGGATTTTTAGAAGATGATGGTACAGTTAATACTGATGATGGCGTGACTCCAGATGATTCTAGTTCTAGTAGTGGTAGTAGTGGTAGTAGTGATGATGGAGGAGTGGTTGGAGAAGAAGATAATCCAGCTGTATCAGAAGGATGTAATGGTGTTTTTGAAGGTACTAAGGATGGAGTAGAATACGTATATATTTTATATGATGATGGTAATTTTAGTTCATCAATTGGGGATAGTGCTAAAGTAGGTACTTTTACTATTAATGATAACCAAGTTACTTTTGATTCTGAGGGGAATAAAGAAACTTATAGAATAGATAAAAAGTGTACATATCTAATGGTTAATAATATTAAACTAATTAAGAAGTAGAAATACTTCTTTTTTCTTGTTATAATATGATAGATGGAAGTGATATTATGAAGGATTTTAAAGAGAAACTTTCTTTGGTACCTACTAAACCTGGTAGTTATCAAATGAAAAATAAAGACGGAGTAATTATATATGTAGGTAAAGCTAAGAATCTTCAAAGAAGACTTAGAAGTTATTTTACTAAGACACAAACAGGTAAAACTAGATTATTAGTTGAAGATATAGATGATTTTGAATATATTGTTACTTCTTCGGAGTTAGAGAGTTTAATACTTGAAATTACTTTAATAAAAAAATATGATCCTAAATATAATATCTTACTTAAAGATGATAAGAGTTATCCATATATTGAACTTACTAATGATAAATATCCTACTTTAAAAATAGTTAGAAATGTTAAAAGAAAAAAGAATAAGAATCATTTATATGGTCCATATCCTAATGCAGGTGCTGCTAGAAAAGTAGTTAATATGATTAATAGATTATATCCTTTAAGAAAATGCGATAGACTAAAAAAAGAATTATGCCTTTATTATCATATTAATGAGTGTTTAGGATACTGTTGTAAGGAAATAGATAAAGATGTTATTGATAATATGAAGAGTGAAATTAGTTCTTTCTTAAAAGGTGATAGTAGTATTGTTACTAAGAAATTAGAAGAAGAAATGCTTAAAGCAAGTGAAGTTATGAATTATGAAAGAGCTAAAGAATTTAAAGATATGTTAGATGATGTTAATACTACTTTAAAGAGACAAAAACTTGATTTAAATAAAGGCCTTAATTTTGATTTAGTTAATTATTATTATGATAATAATTATGTATCTATTGAATTATTTTTTATTAGAGATGGATTATTGTTTGGTAGACATAATGAGATTATTCAAATGATGGATGTTACTAGTGATGTAGTAGAATACTTGATTAAATTTTATGATAATAGTGTTTTGCCAAAAGAATTATTAATACCAGAAGAGTTAGATGATAAGTTAATTAGTGAGTATTTTAATATTAAGGTTAATAAACCTATAAAAGGTAAATTAAAAGCTTTAATTGATTTAGCTAAAGAGAATGCTCGTGAACAAATGGAATTAAAAGAAGAAACTTTAAAAAGAGATGATGAAGAGAGACTTGCTTGTGTAGAAGAATTAAAAGAATTACTACATATTGAGAAAGCGTCTCGTATTGAAAGTTTTGATAATAGTCATTTATTTGGTACTTTCTATGTTGGAGGAATGGTTGTATTTGATGACTTTTTACCTAATAAGGACTTATATAGAAAATTTAAGATTAGTACTTCAGTTAAAGATGATTTAGGTGCTATGAAAGAGGTATTGTATCGTAGATATTTTAGAGTACTTATGGATAATTTAACTCCACCTGATTTGATTGTTATGGATGGAGGAGAATTACAAATTAGTGTTTGCAAAGAGATTATTTCTTCATTAGGACTTAGTATTCCAATTATAGGTCTTGTTAAAGATGATAAACATAGAACTAATCATATAATGGATAGTAATTATAATATTATTGATGTTAAAAAAGATTCTAAATTATTCTTATTTTTAACTAGAATACAAGATGAAGTACATAGATATGCTATTACATATCATAGAAATATTAAGGCTAAAGGCGCTTTATCTAGTATGCTAGATGTAGTACCGGGAATTGGTGAAGTAAGAAAAAAGGAACTTTTAAAACGATTTGGTTCTTTAAAGAAAATGAAGGAAGCATCAATTGATGAGTTAAGTGAAGTAGTAGGAAGAGATGTTTCTGAAAAACTTCTTTCTTATTTAAAAGAAATGTAGTAAAATTATACTAGGTGAACAATATGAGGAATGATAGAAAATTAGGTATTATTTTACTTTGCTTTTTAATTGTTCCTTTTGAAGTATTTGCTGAAAGTGTTGGTTGTAGTTCTCCTGAATTAGGAGCTATAATCAGTGTTTTTAAAAGCATATTTAATATTATATGTATTGTTGTACCAATATTATTAATTATTAGTATAATTATTAATATTACCAAAATAGTTGTTAATCCTGATGATAAAAAACTTCTTAAGAAGATACTAAATAGTATTATTGCTACAATAGTAATATTTTTTATTCCAATGTTTATTAATGTTGCAGTTAATATTACTTATAATAATTCAAGTAATAGTGATTTATTTAATTTTACTTTGTGTTGGAAGAGTAGTAATAATAATTCTTTTACTAGTAATTATATTCCATTAGATAATAATAGAAAGAATATTATTGGCAATAATTATTATGAAAAAGGCGATTCTAAACAAAATGATGATATTAAATCAACTGAAAATAGTATAGATAGCAGTGTTGAGACTAGTTATGGAGTATTTCTTGGACTTGATCATAGCGATGGATTAAATAAATTATATAAATATAAATTAGTGGTTATTGATTTACAAGAGTTCTCTAAAAATGATGTAGAAAAGTTACATAGTAAAGGTATTAAAGTATATTCTTATTTAAATGTTGGTTCTGTAGAAGAATATAGAAGTTATTATAAGAAATTTAAGAATATATATTTAGGTACTTATGAGAATTGGGAAGATGAAAAATGGGTAGATGTTAGTAATAAGGATTATCAAAACTTTATTATTAATACATTGGAACCTTCTTTAAGAGCTAAAGGTGCTGACGGATATTTTATTGATAATTGTGATGTTTATTCAATTAAAAAAAGCGATAGCATTTATAATGGCTTGAATACTATACTTGGAAGTGTTCATAAACATAATTTGCCTATGTTAATTAATGGTGGAGATCAGTTTGTTACTAAGGCTATAAAAGATGGTAGTTATTCTTCTTTATTTGATGGAGTTAATCAAGAAGAAGTATTTACTTTAATTAATTTTGATAATCATACTTATCATAGTCAAAGTAGTAGTGATACTAAGTATTACAAGAATTATTTATCTTTAGTTAAAAGTAAAGGATTAAAAGTATACTTATTAGAATATGGAGCAGATAGTAGTAAAGAAAAAGAAATTAAAGATTATTGTACTAGTAATGGTTTTAGTTATTATAATTCTAAAAGCTATAATTTAGATTAGGAGGTATTTATATGAATAATAAAGGTTTTTCAATGGTTGAATTACTTGCTGTTATTGCTTTACTTGGTATTTTATCTGGTATTGCAATCGGTGCTGCTACTAGATATCAACAAAAGGCTAAGACACAAGCTTATGAAACACTTGTAAAGTCTGCTAAAGAGGCAGCAGAAGAGTATGTTATGGATCATCCAAGTGCAACAACAGTTAACTTCGATACATTAGTAGCTGATGGTTATTTAGAGAATGCTACTGATCCTGGAACAAAAAATACTGATTGTGAAGGTACAGTAGAAATTAAAAAAGAAACTGGTAAGGCTTCTAAACTAGGTAAAAATAGTTATAAAGTATATATTTGTTGTAGTGATTATCAATATGAAGTTGGGGCAGGAAAACCAACTCCTACAGCTGTATGTATGGCTAATTTTAGTCAAGAAAAATACATTGAAAAAGATGTAGATAATAATTGTAAAGCTGGAGATATTAAGACTAAAAAGTTTAGTATTTATACTATGAATTATAAAAACAGGGTTTGTGAAAAGAATAGTGATGGAAAATATGGTGCTTGCTATGATGGTGGTAATCCATTTGGTAATAAAAATTATCCTTGCAGAATGTATGAGTATCATCAAAGATCATGTACATGTAATTATAGTAGTAAGACTAATAAATATTGTTCTTCTAGTGTTGCTGCATCTGGTGATGATCATACAATGAAGATTAAATATAATGAAGATGCAGCTGGTCATGCTTCATGTGCCTCTGATTATGCTAATCAATTTAATTCTAATGTTCACGATGTTTGTTGGTATGGTAGATATAGTGGCAGTAATACTGTTATGACATTCCATGGATATCAGTTCTTTAAAGGAAAATCAACTGGTTATACAGCATTTAATCCAGATGGTAGTTGGTTCCATGATTCACTTGGTACAGGTGGTAATTTCGATGTTCGTGTTTCACGTGCTGAAGATGTTAATGGTAAGCCAAACTATGAACAAGGATGTAGAGATACATGTATTAGATTTACTGAAGTTATTTCAGGTAAAGTTAGTTAAGAGTCTTTTTCTAGACTCTTTTTTTTGTTATAATTCTAAGTAGGTGAAGTAGTATGAGTAAAATACAAGTAATGGATGAAGTTTTAGCAAATAAAATAGCAGCTGGAGAAGTAGTAGAAAAATGTATGAATGTTGTTAAAGAATTAGTTGAAAATAGTATTGATGCTAAAGCTAGTGAAATTTCTATTAAGTTAGTTGATTCTGGAGTAAAGGAAATAGAAGTATCAGATAATGGTATCGGTATGGATCCAGAAGATGCTCGTCTTGCTTTTTCTCGTCATGCTACTAGTAAATTAAAAAGTTTAGATGATTTGTTTTATATTGAATCATTAGGTTTTAGAGGAGAAGCTCTTCCTTCTATCGCAAGTGTATCTAATGTACGTTTAAAGACATCTAATGGAGAAGTTGGTACTATTGTTACTATTAATGGAGGAAAAGACTTAAAAATAGAACGTGGAGATATACAAGAAGGTACTACTATTACAGTTAGTGATTTGTTTTATAATACTCCGGTTAGATTAAAATATTTAAAAAATTTATATACTGAACTTGCTAATATAGTGGAGTATGTTAATAAGATGGCTCTTAGTTATCCATCTATTAAGTTTACTTTAATAAATAATGATAAATTATTATTAAATACTGATGGGAGTGGAGATCTATTAAAAGTTATTTATGAAATATATGGTGTAGAAGTCACTCGTAAAATGATTAATATTGAAGGAGAAAATGATGATTATTATATAAGTGGATTTATATCATATCCAGAAGTTACTAAGAGTAATAGAAATGCTATTACGACTTTAGTAAATGGTAGAGTTATTAAGAATAATGAATTAAATAAAGTAATAGTTGATTGCTATCATACTTATATACCTAAAGGTAAATTTCCTATATGTATAATTAATATAGATGTAGATCCAATACTTGTAGATATTAATATACATCCTACTAAGATGGATATAAAGTTTTCTAAATTAGATAGTTTAAAAGATTTAATTATTAAGTTAATTGAAAAGAAGTTAAAAGAATTAACTCTTATTCCTGATGCTGCTACTAGATATTTAACTTCTGTTAATGAAGTAAGTAAACAAATTAATGTAGATAGAGAAGTTAGAGTAGAAGAAAATAAAAAGATAGAAGAAATACAATTAGATTTTGAAGTTGCTGAAGAAAAGCCGGTTTATAATGAAAAAGAAGATAAAAAAGAAAAAGTAGAAGATAAAATTGAAGAGAAGGAAACATATCGAATAAAGAAGATGATTCCTAGAGGAGTGGTATTTTTAACTTATATTGTTGCAGAAAATGAAGATGGAATGTATTTGATAGATCAACATGCTGCAGCAGAACGTATTAACTTTGAAAAGGTATTAAAAGCTATAAAAGAAGAAGTTATTCCAGTTGATTTATTAGTGCCTATTAAGATAGAACTTCCACAAAATGAATTTATTATTGTTAAAGAGAATTTTGATTTATTAAAGAGCTATGGTTTTGATATAGAAGAGTTTGGATTTAATAGTATTATTATTCGTACTTATCCTAATTGGATAAAAGAGGGCTTTGAAGAAGAGTGTATTAGGTCATTAATTGATATTGTATCAGTTAGAGAAGAGATAGATTTAGATCAGTTTATATGGAGAATGGCTGCTACTACAGCTTGTCGTATGAGTGTTATGGCTAATACTTATATTTCAGAGGAGGAGCAACAATGGATACTTGATAATATTCGTAAATGTGAGAATCCTTTTACTTGTCCTCATGGTAGACCTACTATTATTACTTATTCTAAGTATGAACTTGAGAGAATGTTTAAAAGAACAAAGGATTCTAGGTGATAAGATGAAAGATATAATTGTAATAGTTGGTCCTACTGGAGTAGGAAAGACAAAACTTAGTATTGAACTTGCTAAAAGGTTGGATGCTGAAATTATTAATGGAGATAGTGTTGCTATTTATAAGAAATTAGATATAGGTTCAGCTAAGCCTAGTATTGAAGAGAGAGATGGAGTAATTCATCATTTGATAGATATTAGAGATGTTAGGGAAGATTATTCAGTATTTGATTATCAAACTGATTGTAGACAAGTAATAGAAGATATTAATAGTAGAGATAAGAGAATAATAATAGTTGGTGGTACTGGATTATATATTAAAGCAGCTTTATATGATTATAAGTTTGAATCTGGTACTACTTATAATGATTATTCTAATCTTACTAATGAAGAGATACTTGATAAGATTAAATCATATGATGTAGACAATCTACCAGAATTAAATAATAGACGAAGATTAGAAAGATTACTTACTAAATTAGAAAATGGAGAAGAAATTACTAATAATAAAGATAAATTATTATATCCTATTAAGGTGATTGGTCTTACTACTGATAGAGAGTATTTATATGAGAGAATAAATAAAAGAGTAGATTTAATGATTAATAATGGATTATTAGATGAAATTAATAATTTAAAAGAATTTTATAAAGATTCTAGAATATTAAATAGTGGTATTGGTTATAAAGAGTTTAGAGACTATTTATTTAATAATGTAGAATTAGATAAAGTAATTGATAAGATTAAATTAGATAGTAGAAGATTTGCTAAAAGGCAATATACTTTTTTCAATAATCAATTTGATACTAAATGGTTTGATGTTGATTTTAATAATTTTAATAATACTATTAATGAAGTATATGAATATATAAAAAAAGAAGCTTAAATTGCTTCTTTTTAATTTCCTACTTCTTTATATACTGTATGATCATAGGTATGTTCAGTTTTTTCTAATTCAGCTAATTTAGCATCAGTTATTAAGAAAAATTCATGTTCTAATAAATTTTGCTTATCACTAGTAACTGGATCATCCCAAGTTAGGTCTAAGTGATACCAATTATTATCTACATATACAGCATTCCATACATGTTTTTCACTTGATATTTTATAACTTTTTATATTCATTCTTTCTAAGAATAATTCCATTAAATCAGTATAACCACCACATATACCATAGCCTTGGAATAGGGGACCATATGCAATATCTGAATCATAATTTATAATATTATGATCACTTCTTTCTGAATCATAGATGGTGTTATTTATTATATAATCATGTACAGCTTTTATTTTATCTCGATCTGATAGATTGTTATTGATTAGTGTAGGTGCTACTAAATCAATCTTTTTATTAATTTCTTGTATTTGTTCATCTGTGTAACTCTTTTCAATAGTAATTGATACTCTTCCTAATGTGTCATATTCTGTTGAGATATGATTAAAGCCATTAAATGGATGAACAAAGTTATTAATATCAGATAATAATGTTTGATTTTTGGCTAATTTTTCTATTTCTTTTAAACAATCTTTATATTCTTGTGGACAATAGAAAGTAAAATCAGTTTTACCAGAATTAATAGCAGTATAATAAATATTTAATATATCTTGTTTACTATTAGGAGTGAAGTCTTCTGTGTTTTGTACAAATTCAAAGTCATAATCACGATAATAGTTATTCTTATTTTCAATTGTTACTAGTTTTTTACTACTAATTATATTGTTAATTTGAATCATTATAGTATCTCTAAATTGGAGTACTACACCTAGTATTATTAGTAATAAAGCTATTGTCATTACCTTTTTCATGTTACCTCCATTTATTCCTATTAATATTTTATATTAAAAAGATAATTTAGTAAATAAAAAAACCAATTAATTTTAATTGGTTTATTCCATATTATTTTTCATCTTTGTTAATCTTGATTTTAATCTTGCTGCTTTGTTTTTATGTACTAATCCTGATACTACAGCTTTATCAATTCTTTGATAAGCGATATTTAAGTTATTATTTGCTTCTTCTTTGTTTCCAGCTTTAGCAGCTATTTCGAATTTCTTAATTGCTGTTTTCATGCTTCCTTTTACTAAAGTATTAACATTAGCTTTTTTAGCATTTGAACGCATACGCTTTTTAGCACTTTTAATATTTGGCATAATTTCACCTCACTTTTGTAAACAAGTTAATAATACCAAATATTTTGAGAAATTGCAAATAAATATGCGAAAAAATAAAGGAAATTTGCAATAAAGTGGGTTTTATGCTATAATATGTCCAGTTTTTGGGGGTATAGTATGATAACAATTAAATTAATAGAGTTAGATGATTTGATTAGAAAAGATACTAGTATTAGTAATGATAGATTTAGAATTTTTTCTAGAATGATTAAAATTAGTCATGTTTTTAATGATTCTTATGATTCACCTGATTATTTTGAAAATATTAGTTTTGGTGGGGATAAGCTTCATAAAGTAAGTGAAGTAGATAAGATTAATAAAGTTCTTACTGATATTTATAATGCTTTAGAAAATAGTGGTATTAAAAGTGATTATGATTTATTATTGGAAGAATTAGTTGATAAAATAAATAGTGAGGAAATAGATTATAAAAAAGCTAAAATGCAATTGATTTCTATTGGATCTGCTATTGGAGTATTACCAAATTTTTATAGTGTATATGATGAATATTTGGAATTTTTATATAATAAAGAATTAGAAAAAAATAATACTAATAAAAAAACTATATAGTGTTATATATTTACTTTACATTTAATTATAAATAATAAATAAAGAACGTAAAATTAATAAATAAGTTCTTTTTTTTTATATTTAATTATTGTATAATTAATTTAGTATAGTAGAGAGGTGTAGGGTTATGCTTGGAGATAAAGATATAATTAAGAAAATCTTAAGTCATTTACAAGCTCTAATCATTGATACTAAAGTAGATATATCAAATTATATGTCTTTAAAAGAAATCTATGATTATGAATTACAATTATATAGTGCCATATCTTTGAGTCCTGAAGCATATGCTCAAGCTTTTAATGCTATAGGATATAAACAAGAAGATTTATTTCTTCAAGTTTTAAATGATGTTTGTCAAGATGAGGAACAAAAAGAAGAATTTGTTAATGAATCTAAGAATTTATATTATTTAAATGATGATGGACTAACTAATAATCCTTTATATAAAGCTCAAGTTGTTAAGTCTGAAAATGTTATATTAGAGTTTCAAAAACTAATTAAAGTAGATTTGGAGAGTAAAAGTCATTTGCTATTATTTAAAGAAGAATTAGATGATAAGTTAGCTTTAGTTAAACAATTACTTGATTTTGCTTCTTTCTTTAATCAAACGGGTTTAGAAAGGCCAGTTGAAGATATTAATGCTTTTACTAATATGTTAGAAACTCTTGATTTAGAGGAAGAAGAAAAAACTAGAATATTGCTTTTAGCTTTAAAGAAGAATGCTCTTGAGTATAAAGAGAGATTAAAAGACGACAAGTTTAGATTTAAAGATAATGAAGATGTTAAACCTGAACTTATAGAGATACCTGAACAAGCTGAAAAAGAAGAATTGATGAGAATGCTTGATTCAGTAAATAGTCATGATGTTGAAATATTAGAAGAAGAAAATACTAGAGGAGGTCGAGTTGCATAATGGATACTTATCTAGTAGAATTAATTGATAAAGCAATTGATGTTAAGAGGAAATTAATAAATGAATGTAAAAGTATGAAAGATTTATCAGTAATAATTGATAATAGAGAAATTCTAGATGCTGTTAATACTGATGTTTCTTATCTAGTAAATGTAGAAGATGAAACACTTAAAGATATTATTAATAAATTTTACTTCTTAAATAAGAATCAAAAAGAAGAATTACTTACTAATTTATTGGTAATAAAAGATTTACTTGAATCTAATTCTTTGAGAGGAACTACATTTGAAGTTAGCGATGAACAAAAGAGTTATATTTATAAGTTTTTTGAAAATATGAATAGAATTATTATTGATCAACAAGAACATTATGCTGAATTACAAACTATTGATTTAGAAAGTGAGAGAAGTATAATGCAAAAGATGGGTAAATTACTTGATAATATAGTTAATAAGAAGACTTTTGTTACTGATATAGATACTTTAAGTGAAGTGTTTAGAATTAATGAATTGGAAGAGTTAGATAAAAGAGAAATTATTATTAATTTAATGGAATATAACAAAGGAGTTTATGAGGGAGAACTTGCATAAATTCCTTTTTTATGGTATAATATGGCCACATATTGGGGATGGTTTGGATGTATAGAGAAGAGTTTAGAGATGTTAGTAAGAGTACTAATTTAGAAGCTATTTGTGATATTAGAATGATGGATATTTTTAAGTATTGCGTTGATGATACGGATGTAATGCTTAATAATTTTAGACGATTAAGAAATAGTTATAGATCCAGAATTAATTATTTATTAGATTATAATAAGCTTGGAGAAGACTTCTTTACTACTTTAAAGATTTATAGTGATAGTGAACACTTTATTGGATTATTTAGATTAAATAGTGATGAATTCTTTGTTAAATTACAAAATATTTTAAATAGCGGTACTAATAGTTTAGATATCAATGATAAAACTACTATTAAATTATTAGAAGATAGAGTAGAAAAGTTAAAAAGTGTTAGAACTTTAGATGAATTAAATAGAGAATTTCCTTTAATTGCAGCTGACTATAAAAAAGGATTAGAGATGAATGAAAGAATTAAGTTACTTGATAATTTAGATGATAATAATGTTGAACATGCTAAATTAAAGAATGAGTTGTTGCAACTAAAAAGATATTATTATAATTGTGGTTTAAGATTTAGTTTTAGTCATTTTATCGGAGAACAAGTTAAATTATATAGTAATTTTATAAAGAAAAGAGAAAAAGTTAAAAACTATTGTGAACATTCTAATCTAAGTTATCAGATGTTTGATGGGATTAATCAAGAAAAATTAGAATTGTTATTATGTGATACTTATTTAAATAAGATAGATAATTCTAATAATTTAGATGAAATATTCTTGTTAGTTAAGATGTGTGAGGAGTATTTTATTAAGACTGTTCATACGGATAAAGTAATTGAAAAGGAAGATAGAAAGATATCATATAAGAGTTTAGTTAAAAGATATAAGAATGTACTTAAGAAATATAATATTGAGTCTAAATGTTTTGTTAATTGGGAAATATTACCTGATGGAGAAGATTTAGATAGAGTACATCAAGTTAATGAACCTAGAGCTTATAGAGAACTTAGTGAAGAAGAAGTTAGAAAACTTAGAGAAGCTAATAGACGTAAGATTGATTTCTTTAATAGTAATTATTATTTGGGCAGAGCACTTGGTGATTCTTATTTTAGAGGTTATATTGCTTTCTTCTATCCTAATGGAGAAGTATTAATGGATACTATGGTAGATGATGAGCACTTAAAAGGTGCCATTGGTGATGCTATGTACAATGTTAATATATATGACTTTGTTGAATTATCTAAGTTAGATAAGAAATCATTAAGAGAGACTGGAAAAGCTACTAAAATAGTTCATAGAGGAAATTGGGAAGAGAGAGCTAAAGCTATTATTAGTAGACCTTCTACTGAAAAAAGTATTAGTGATACTAAGACGTTAATTAAAAGTTTACAAAAATAAAAATGAGTTTAATAACTCATTTTTTTATTGATATAATTCTTGTTTTAATAAATCTAAGTTGTTTGTTGTTAGAACTTCATAATTTTTCTTATCACTTCTTTCAGTATCTGTTAAGTTATCAAGTCTATGTAGTTCTATCTTTTTAATTGAAGGGTTGTTTTCTAAAAACTTAGCTGCATTATCTGGCAAAGTTTGATTTTTAAATACTATTAAATAACTAACATCTTTATTATCTACTAATTCTTGAGCAGTAGCAATAGTCTTATCAGTTGCATCATTATCTAAACATATTACATTTAAACCAAATTTTTCTAAATATTTTAAAGCTGAATTACCAACAATAATACTTTTATCATTAGTATTTTCTACGGCTAATCTATAGTTGGCATCTAATTCTGATAAAGTTACTTTTAATTCTTCATAATTATTATCTACTTCTTTTTTTAAATAAGAACTTGTTATATATTCACTTAAACCAATTCTAATATTTTCAGCCATCATTAATAGTGATGATGGATTTAACCATAATTCTTCTGGTGAATAATCAGTTTTTAATACATAAGCTGTATCAATTATTTTTAGATTTGGATTAATATCTAGTAAATCCATTGCTAAGGTTCTTTCTTTTTCTACTAGTCCATTGTAAATGAATAGATCGTAGTTGGCAAAATCATTTTTTTGTTTTTTATTAAAATTATAATCTTCAATAGTAATACCATCTGGATAAACTGAAGTAATAGTTGAATGTTCACCATACATTTCTTTAATTAAATATTCATTAGAATAATTAGTAACTAATATTCTAATGTTATCCATATCATCATTTGAACAAGCTGTTGTAAGAATTGATATTGGTATTAATAATAAAATAAATAATAATAGTTTAATTTTTCTTTTCATTCTTTTTCTCCTTTGCTGGTACCGGATCATAACCAAATCCTCCACCAGGTCTACATCTTAGGATTCTTTTTAGACTAAGATATGAGCCTTTAATGGAACCATATTCAGTTATAGCAAGCTTTGCATATTCACTACATGTTGGAGTGAAACGACAAGCATTATGCCAATGAGTCGGTGTTTTTTGATATAAATTGATTATTTTTAGTAAGATATTTTTCATACGCTCACCATATTTCAATTTTACTATTATTGAGTATTTTTTTCAAGTAGAAGAAATAGTTTATTAGTTTTAATTTTTTTGATATAATTGTTTTGGTGATTATAATGGAAGAGTTATTTAATAAACTTAATATTAAGCCTAAAAATATAAATATATATAATACTGCTTTTAGTCATAGTTCTTATGTTAATGAACATAAAGTAAAGAGTGATTATGAAAGATTAGAGTTTTTAGGTGATGCGGTACTTGATTTAGTTGTTGCGGATTATTTATATAATCATTATAAAGAAACAGAGGGAGAAATGACTAAAGTTAGAGCTAGCTATGTATGTGAAAATGCTAATTATGAGTATTCTACTTCATTAGGTCTTTCTAAATATATTAAAGTTGGACATGGAGAAGAAATTGATGGTGGGGCTTTTAAAAAGGCTATTGTTGCTGATATATTTGAAGCTTTAATGGGAGCAATTTATTTAGATTTAGGATATGCTACTGCGAGAAAAGTAATATTAGATATAGTTGTACCTTATATAGAGAATCCAAAGATAACTTTCTTTAGTGATTATAAGAGTGCTTTACAGGAGTATGTACAAACTACTCAAAAGAGTCTTTCTTATAATATAGTTAAAGAAGAGGGACCTGCACATAATAGAAAATTTACTATAGATGTAGTGATTGATGATATTAGTTATGGTACTGGTGTAGGTAATAGTAAAAAGGAAGCTGAGCAAGAGGCTGCAAAGAAAGCCTTGGAGAAATTAGCTATTTGACAGCATTGTATACAATGTTGCTTTTTTTTGTTGCAAAAATAGAAATAATATGATTAAATTATAATTGTAATAATACAATCATAAAGATAAAGAATGGAGGATATGAAAAATGAAAAAACGTACAGGAATTATTGGTGTATTAATTGCAATTTTAGTATTAGGAATTGGTTATGCTGCAGTGTCTGGTGTTGACTTATTAGTTAATGGTACTGCTAATGTTAAAGTAGACGATGCAAACTTTAAAGTTCACTATGATCAATCAGCAAATCCAACTATCACTATGGGAGATGGTGTAGTTAATACAGCTACAGTTACAGCTACATATACAGATGACTTACATGCAACAATTAATGTTGATGGATTTACAAAGAGAGGAGATAAAGCAACAGTGGTTTA
>OCVV011331294.1_pt1 | contig 18459 bp, 17 predicted proteins | sample 1539721 | NCBI WGS metagenome assembly OCVV01 (sample SAMN02144230, study PRJEB22623) | gut metagenome | biome: sheep rumen | host: Ovis aries | place: New Zealand | reverse complement strand
ATATATAGAAGAGAGTTTTTGGTAGAGAATAAGATATTATTTCATGAAGAACTCAGATACCAAGAAGATGATGTTTTTACTTTCGAGGTACTAGCAAAGGCTACCCGAGTAACTTTTGTAAAAAACTGTTATTATCATTATTGTCAACGTGAAGATTCACTTATACATACAGTCTCAGAAGTTTCAATTCGCAGTTTTATCGCGGCATATATGACTCTAAAAACAACACTTGAATCAACTCATCTTTTTGAAAAGAATAGACAAGCTTATTATTTGAAATTCAAAGGCAGTTTCTTAGGAGTTATTAAGCGATTACTGGATTACGAACAAAACATGAAAAAGCGTAATGAACTAATAAGCTTATTGATAAACTTATTGATCGAAAACTTTGAACTAACTGAGTTTCTTAACACTTTTAATTATTCAGCAATTCGCAGCATTTTGTAAATATTTGATTTTATTTTCTAATGCAGGCAAATGCTTTTTGATAAAACTGTGTGAATCAAGGAACGTTTCACGATTTACCAAAGATTCTTGAATTCTCACTAATTCATCAAGAGATGCCATTTGCACCAAAGCATCAATACAGCTCCTCACTACATAGGGATTATCATCTGTCTCAACTAACTTGATCAGGAAAGGAATTGCAGTATCGGTTTTTCGTTCCGTAATAAGTTTTGCACAATGTTCAACTAGCGTTTTATTAGTGCTTTTTAGCTCATTAATTAGAACACTGTCTATTCTTTCGGATTTCGATTTTATTATCCCAATCTCTAACTTATATTTTGCTACATCAAATGCTGCAGGACTTGTTCTCATCAAATACTCTATTATCCAAGAAATCGTTTTATCAAAATATAAGAGATTATCTAAAACTATAATACTACATTCAGCAATCCATTCATTCGAAAGATTATGATATTGATTAGAATATACTTGTGATAGATAGCTTGAAATATCAAAAGTAATGTTTAGTCTTTGAACTAATAAAAGGATCAAACTTGAATAGAGCGAGAAAAAATGGTGGGATGGTGACAATTTGTCTAGTGATTGGGTTAAATCTTGTAAAATAATATTGGCTTGCCATTGTGTTGTATCAGATAATCTATTATTCAAAATCATCAATAGACTACTAATATTGTTGTCAATGCACTTTGATAAGCTAGCTACATATTCTTGAGAGATTTGTTTATCCCTAGGCGTAATTCCTAAAAAATCTAAAACACTTAATAAATCTTCTTGAATATTGTTCTCTTTGAAAAAGCTCTTGATGGTTTCCTTTAATTTTTTAAGGGCGATTTTGCTATATGCATAGTAATGAAGATGCTTGATATCGCTTGGGCATTCTGTGTCATTTTCTTTGATTATTAATACTTTTTTTGCATCCCTTAAAACATGAGCAATTCCTAATTCATAAAAAACATTTGGATTTAGGTTAGTAATATCAACAATAATAAAATATGCTTGACTTATTTGAGTACATATTTTATTTAAAATCGGTTCCGATGTAGTACTAACACAATCCGCTCTGGTGCATTGAATACCCATTGCTGATGCTGCAGATTCAATAACCATATATGTGTTGTCTAAATCTTCAGAAAAAGGCATTACAACAAAACAAGTGTTTATTTGTATTTGAATTGCTGGTTTACTAAACTGTTTGGGATAAATTGAGTATTCATCCATTTCTTATCTCCTTAAAACATACTATCATAAATAAAATGTAACGATTGTTTGATCGATGCGGTTTTCGCGACAATAATAAATAGTTATTGTATGATTTTTATACTTTCACCTCGAAATCTGATAGAATGAAAATAACTATCGTTTTTTGAGGTGTACTATGCAAAAATATAATGATTTGTCTGTAAACTTTCTTTCTACTATGCAATCAACTAAAAATATATCTGTCAAAACAATCACAGCGTATCGCTCGGATATATCTGATTTTTGCAGATTTATCGCTAATAGTGATATAGCAGAAGAAACAATACTAAACTATGTGCAATATCTTTGTCACAAGAAGCTCAAAGACAGCACGATTAATCGTAAGTTGATTGTACTTAAAATGTTCTTTGAATATCTCTATCGTAACCACTACATAAATGAAAATTATTATTTATCACACAAATTTAAGTTCAAGAAAGAACGAAAGCTCCCTAAAACTTTGACGGTAAAAGAAGTGTCTATAATAATGAAGTATTTATTAGAGCAAAGAGAACAAGCAGACACTACTTTTGCAAAATGGAAAAGCAACCGTAACTTAGCATTAATAGATACTCTTGTCAGTACCGGTATCAGGGTAGCTGAAGCCTCTGCGATATCACTAAACGATATTGCCGTATCAGAAAGAGTGATACTGGTACATGGTAAGGGACGAAAGCAAAGGCTGATTTACATATCTTGTCCCCAAACATGGGATAACTTAATGAAATGGATGAAAATCAGGAAAACAATGAATCCTTTTACAGATAAGCTATTTCTTAATCGGTATGGAGAGCAAATCAGCATACATGGGATAGAATACATATTTAACTCTGTAAGGAACTCTTGTGGAATAAATCCAAACGCTACTCCACATTATTTGAGACATACTTTTGCGACTAATCTATTAGCTAATGGCGCCGATCTTCGCTCCGTGCAAGAAATCCTCGGGCACAGCAACGTATCGACTACAGAAATTTACACAGAGGTTACAGTTGAACGCAAGAAGCAAGTATTGAAGAAATACAATTATCGAAACAAACTACAGTAATGATTTATATTATAATTCATTTTTATTTTACCATTTTTCTTACTAATATACCATATTGCGACATATAGAAATATAGTAGACCGTTTTGTGAAAAGAGTACTAATTTTCATAAACTAATTTGTGAACAAAGGGGTTTCAGATAGATTCAAGTAAAAATGAACGAATTAATCGCAAGAAACACAAATTAATTACTAACAAAAAATCGTCATCATCCTATTTCAACTGCTTGAAACTATACTTAATACAAACACAAAAAGCATAAGTTCATTTTAACGACCAAATATCAAAAAAAATAAAAAATAAATTATGAATAGTCCATCAGATGAGAATCTGCATCTGAAGGACTAATAGTGCATTATGATTTTTTACTATTGATATATTGGTTAATTAAGTCATATCTCCTGAAGAGTTCTTTAGAATAGTCATCATTGGCTCGCATCATTTCAAGAATAAGAATATCATCTTTTATAGCTTTCAAGCATTCCTCTATTGATAAATCACATATTTCTTCAACCGTTACATCTTTTACAATCTTATAAAGAATAATGATTGTAAAAGTTAAACCGTTAACACAATATTGAAGTGTTTTCCGGTGATTATCGGATTTTGCAAACTCAGTCATAAAATGTAACTTCTTTAAATACTCGAGTTTTTCAGCATCTAATTTTACAATATCTATATGTTCTTTTTCGAGTATGCTATTTTTATAAAATATATCATTGATGTTTAATTTATTCTCTAAATACATTTTAAGGTATTTAATGAGAGTAGAATAAACACTTTGAATTCGATATGAATGGGTATTGTCATTTGCGATTGATTCAAATGCTTTACTGTAATTATAAATTATTTCTTTATAATATTTTCCAAATTTTCCTTCTTGTCGTTCTAGCCGCTCATATGCACAACCGAGATTCCTGTAATACACCTCATGATTTTCAGATGGCCTTGTCCATTTTGCGGCACAAGAGCAATAAAACACAGCCTTTTTTCCCATTTCTATTAATTCTGCTGTATCCAGTAGTTTTCCTGATTTGGTAGTAATTTGCCAAGAAAGTTTTGCGTATAGAATGAAACGGCTATATGCATCACCTATGGAATTCATAAAGTACATCGAGATATTTCGATACTTACTATCTCTTTTATATTCAGGTATTTTCGATTGGGGTGTATATTGAGGGACAAAAGCGTGAAAATCAGGATATACTTGTAAATATAATTCTGCCGCCTTAGTAAAATAATCATAGTATTTCTGATGATCACTTGTTATGTAACCCAAGTAATAGCAGAGTTCTGCTTTTCGGTACTTAAGATAAGTTACAATCAATTTAACATTAATACTTTTTTCATTTTCGAAATTATTTCCTAGAATTGAATTAATTGAATCAATTCCTTCCTCAGCCATTGCTTCAAGTTCATTACTGTTAAGTTGATTACTTGTATGCGTTGTTAATAACTGTGCAAAAATCTGTTCTATGATTACCATTTCTGGATAATACATCTCACACCTTTGCCTTTGTGCAGTATCCAATTGTAAAAATGCTTGATATAAATATTTAGACGCTTCATCATCGACAGTTTGCAAGAGTGTATTTTCGAACATAAAGCTCAGAGAATTTCGAATACTACGAGTGCTTTCAAGTATAGGAGTTATTTTTTCATTTGTTTTATTGATTTTCTCATTTGCTTCCTTGATTTTTTCATTGGCTTTATCAAGTTCTTTTCTTTCAACGGCGTTTGCAATATTCAAGCCTGCCCATACTGAAATAGCAATTGCTACAATTGCTAAGCCGTCACTTAACAAGGTGCTTTTGTACGTGGTATCTGCAAGCTGCAAATCAGGTGGAAGGTTCTTAAGTATAAAATAATTTGAATATGCCATAGTCAACAAACAAAGCACGCAAAATAATACAACTATACATAAAACACGTATCTTTCTCTTTGCTATTTTTTCATTAACACGTGCTTCTTTATATTCGTCAGCCAACTCCAATTTTACTTTTCTAATAACTTCTTTTTCTTCTTTTGTAAACTCTGTTTTGGTTTTTCTCATTTTAATCCCCCTATAGTTGCTACTAATATTATATGTGTTTCTGTCATAATGTTCCATATTTATACTAAATTCGACATATAGAAAATATAAGGCTTGAATTGTGCAAAGGATACCAATTTTCATAAACAAAGTTGTGAACAACGACAAAACTGCCCCAGCGAAGTTGGTGGCTGTGGTTAAGATTAATAAATGAGAAATCCACCAATGTCACGCGGTTACAGTAAAACACTTTGATAGAAAGAGACGTATGTATTTCCACAAATCAAAATGAACCAAAACGGATAATTATTGTCTTTTTATATGAGGAATATTATAATGATATATGAAATAGTACATGAGGTATGTTCTAATGAAAGACAAAAGATTTTCCAATATCAATTTAAGGAAGCTAGCGCGGCATGTTAGGAAAGCGCAAGAGGGCGATAAGAAATCGCTGGATTATATAGTCAGCAAAACATCCAGTTATGTCTATTACTATGCTCTGTCTCTTCTTGGGGATGATAACATGGCTCAAGATGCTGTTCAGGAGATATATCTCATTGTGATTCGAAAGCTGCTGACATTGAAAGAACAAAAAGCATTTCTTTCCTGGCTGAAAATCATCACAGCGCATTACTGTAGTAATCTTTTGAAAAAAGAAGATGAAATCGATATACTGACGGATTTTATCGAAGATACCGATATTCAGATCAATCCTGAAAAATATGTTGAGAAGAAAGAGATGTCGGAATTAATCAGAAGTGTTGTAAACAAACTTCCTACTGCACAAAAAGAGTGCGTTCTGATGTATTATTATGAAGAACTGAGCGTAAAGAAAATATCAGAAATTCTCAGCATTAAAGAAGGAACAGTCAAGAGCAGACTGTATTCAGCCAGACAAGCAATGAAAGCTGAGCTTAAAAAACACGAAGATAGCTATGGTGTTCCACTGATGTCATGTATCTCCTATTCGCTGATAAAAGAAGCGCAAAAGACAAGTATAGAGATTCCGGTTTCGTTTTCTGCCTCTGTTAGCGCAAAGGCAGCTTCCGGTATTCCTATTCTGGCTCACATGCAAGCAGCGGCCTCGGCGTCTATACCGACAGCTATTAAAGTTGCAGCGGTTGCACTTGCCGGTACGGTTTCTCTGGGAGGTGCGGTTACTTACGCGGTAGTGTCATCCGCTCCAAATACAGATTCTGCCGCAAGCTCGTATACAAGTGTGTATCAAAATTCCGGTAGTACATCAGGATCTGTTGGTTATGTTGAAAGTCAAGATATTCCGAAAATTCCGGAAGACCAACGCGAAGAACTCTTTTATCAATACGGATTTACAGACAACGATAAACGGACGGAAATCCTGTTAGAGAACAAAAGAAATTTGGATAGTGAGAATACAAAGGCATATCTCTATGATAGGATGTGCAACTCGATTGATTATTTTGACACCATAAAGGCAACATATTATTGCTTAGATAACTCGCTGATACCATATTACGTTACCTATGCAATCAGAAAAAATGACATCGAAATCCAAGCGCTGGATTTGTATTTTAATGAAGCCGGAGGGTTTGTTTCAGGAGATTTTTATGACGGACACCATATAGAGAAATTTCAGGGAGAAGCAGAGAATATCACCACCGCTTCCATAAAGGACCAATCCAATCAAGATGATACGTTAGCAAGAAAAATTGCCGGGATCCGAAACGATGGTAGCCTCATGGCAGAATACACTGGTAACCCCTATATGGGAAAATCTTATCAGGATTATACGAGTATTAGAAGCCTTGATTTCTCTTCTCTGATCGATTCCCGAAACCGAATCAGAGAAGAGAACATCACCGGTGAGATGGAGTCGGTCTACTATCCACGCACCAATCTTTGTTGTGTATTTGGTAGCGAACAGTATTTTCCTCAAAATAAGGCGATGGGATATATGCACGATTTTGAGAACTGGAGAATCAAGGAAATCACAACGCTTCTTGGCAGAGAATGCTATGTGATTTCCGGTGAAACACACGATGATTACTCGATAAAAACAGATACGGTGAACTATGAAATGTGGGTGGACGGTAAAACAGGAGTTCTCCTACAGCTACGTTGCTATAACGAAAGCGGCTCGCTCTCTCACCAGCTATATACCTATGAATACGAAGTTAATACGGAGATCAGTGATAACATCTTTGCATATGCGGAATAGGAAGTGGTATAGTTGAATATGACAAAAAACCGTATTTTTCCTTTCTTTCGAAAGCTTTCGTGCCTTTTTGTGGCCACTGCTGGTAAACGAACCAAGATGGTTGCTGTATCATGTATTACAGGAGTTTTGTTGATGGTGGTTATGTCTATCACGACCTACCTTATCTTGACGCCGGAGACCGTTAAGATAAGGGGAGAAAAGTATCTGGTAGGCGAAGAGTATTACTATACGCTCAACAAAGAAACCGATACCGTCACTCTGAATCAAATTATCAACCCAAAGCAAGAAAATGTTACGATTCCAGATAACATTGACGGACATAAGGTAGATACCATCGGAACGGTTGCCGATAAGCCGGTTTTGTATATGCCTAAACGATTAGGACTTTTTAAAAAAAACAAGTTTATCAAAACGGTGATCGTTCCCGACAGTATTCAATATATTGAGAGTGAAACTTTTATGGAATCCACTGTTGAGAGAGTTACCATTGAGGGTGATATCAATGAGATTTGTCAGGCTACTTTCAGCGGCTGTGATAATCTTGAAGAAGTTGTTTTTAAAGGCGGTGTCAGTATCATCGGAAATTATGCTTTTTCAAGTACTGGATTGAAGGAGATTACTCTTCCTATCGAAGTTGAGAGAATTGAATTCGGAGCATTCTGGTATAACGAAAAGCTGGAAAAGATTGTCATCGGAGACAAAGTGACGCATATTGAAGACAATGCGTTCAACAATTGTCCAAGCTTAACCATATACAGCTCAAGGGATAGTTATGTTGAAAAATATGCGAATGAACATGACATCCCATTTGAAGAATTCGTGACATAACAGATGAATATAAGTGAAAATCGGAAAGCCATGCAACAAAACGAAGATTTCCAAGAATAGAAACAATTATCACATAGGGGTGGATACAATGAAAAAAGATAGTTATGACGATGATATGCCTTACTTTTGCGGTGGTCCTAACGTTGTCTGCATGCGGTCGGAAAACGGATGAATTTTCTCTCGATAATGTAGTATCAGTTGATTTTTGTGATAAGTTATCCGATGACAGAGCGACGTTAAGCGATGAGGACGCCGAGAGGGTGATTGGTTTTCTTAGTCAGGCAGAGGACGAAGTGAACGATTTGTCCGAAGACGAAACGGATCTTCATCTTGGTTACTATGAGTTAAAGATGAAGGATGGAAGTGTTGTCACCGCAGGAAACACAATAATCTTTATGATGATAGGGGATAAGTATTATACCGCTGACGGTAATGCACTGTATGATTTCTTTGAATTTGATTTTGAAATGTATGTGAAATATGGCTTGTACAGATATGTGGAAGCTACAACGTCCGATAATGCTTCCGTAACGGAAAATCCGAATTTCGCCAATATTTATAGCGACGAAGAATTTGAAGTAGTTGTCGGTGATGTGGATAGAATCGAATGGCTGGATTTAGCAAGTGCTAACAGTGGCGAAAGAAGCGTGTATCCGTATAAGGTACATTATATGAATTCTGAGGATTTTTCTGAACTACTCGGTCAAGGCAACGAGGTAAAGGAAATTGCGGATACGGATTATAAATGGACGGTTCCGGTGAATTCCAATGAGGTTACGGTAGCGAAAACAGGCGGCAAATGGGAGGTCGTTGGTTCTGGAACAATATCAGATATCAGCGATATCATTGATGTAAAAAAGTTTTAAGCACCAGTACGCCGATCGCTATGAGGATATGAACATGGTGTGCGTGAATGTTGTCGATTATCATACGCCTTTTATCCTGTATACGCTGAACGGCAAAGGATACGTTATCCCCTACAGCTCACGCCCTGACTTCACCGGGCTGAAAAACGGAAAGTCATATTCCTTGAAAGAAGCGCAAAAGATTCTAAAGATGAATTTCAGCGATGATAGCGCAGGAATCTCATCAAGAGGAAATCCTTCGGAGACAATCAATATTCAGGATTATATTGACGAGGATTTTTCCTTTGAACCGGAAGATGACCGGCTTGATGCAAAGCCCATTATTTACTTATATCCGAAGGAGAAAACCGAGATTTCGGTTAAATTGGGAACGCCCGAGAAAATCACCAGTTCCTATCCCGAATACAATGACGGATGGGATGTGATAGCGTATCCCGACGGAGCGTTGATTGATAAAGCAACTGGACGACAGCTATACGCGCTTTACTGGGAAGGAATTGATGATGCAGAGGTTGACATGAATGAGGGTTTTATCGTGAAAAGGGCTGATATCGTGGCCTTTCTGGAAGAAAAGCTATCGGCGCTGGGATTGACCGAAACCGAGGCGGAAGAGTTCATCATATATTGGTTGCCAAAATTGCAAGAGAACAAGTATAACTTCATTCGCTTTGCTCCGATTGAAGAAATCAACAAAACCATGCCGCTGGAGTTTTCTGTAAAACCTGATACGCTCATCCGTGTGATGATGCAGTACAAACCTCTTAATCATCCAATTGCAATCAGGGAACAAAAACTGATGTCCATAGATCGAGTAGGCTTCACCGCCGTTGAGTGGGGCGGTACAGAAATTCGATGAAACCATATAACCAACAGATAATCAAAGAGTAGATTACAAATGACTCAGAGAGAGCGAAAATCATTACTCCGCTCTCTCTGAATTTTGAACATAATCATATAGCGTGTTCATACTCACATGTTTATTTATGAAGTTTAATACTATGCATAGAAATATAACATCTATTTAATGCACCGCACAAATTAGTCATGAGCAATATATTTACGCCTGCGATACCTAAAACGGATTAAGTATATACGCTGATTATCAATAATTAAGTGGTTTAAATTACAACAGAGCCATATACCAGTAATAGGGTGGCTACTTCTTAATAATCATAGCAAGCACCGACGGAGTCCTCGTTTAGAGAACTCCGTCGGTGCTTGCTTTAGGTATAAATCAATTCATTCAGTACGATCTCGTCCGCTGAGTTGCGGATATTGTTCATGGCTTTTGCCCATGCCATCTGGTCTTGGGCTTTCAATGCTTCGGCGATACCCTGACGCTCCTTCATCTGCTTTACGAGAAGCTCGAACATCTCATTAGCTTCATCATCGATCTCATTGAGATGACTGATTAGTTTGCAGCTTGTGAGCAGCGTGTAATATAGCACTCTATGATGACATTTCAGATAGCGCTTGCGTAACAAACCGTACTTACCATAATGAGCTTCTTCCATTTCGGGCAAGACCAAATTCGGATAATACAGTCCGTCCGCGCCGAGAGTATAGGTTCCGCCCATTTCTTCAAAAAATGATTTCATTTGCTATTCCTCCTTGAATCAGGCAATGATCAAATCATTGCAAAGTGTTCAAGAGCAGCACGGATAGCATCTTCCTTATCCTTCGGGCATTGCGGGATATGCGGATGCTCTTTGCGTGAGTGATTATAATTCTCGCGCTCAATGATACCGCACTTCCGTTTGACTTGTGAAATATATAAAGTTGAAACCTTGAAGCCGTATTCTTTCAGCACATAATCCTTGATTTCCTGATAGGTTGCCTTTGACTCCGCAGAGGTTAGATCCAGCTCGTCCAGATCCAAGTCAACCTCTATTTTATCATCGGGCATTTTTCTGGACAAAAGAACAACAGTCTCAACATGCGAGGTTCGAGGGAACATGTCTACGGGAGTTATTTCTTCTACGGAATAATTCCGCTCGGTGAATAGGTTCAGGTCGCGCGCCATGGTGGCGGGGTCACAGCTGACGTAGACGACCCTGTCGGGGGACATCTGCACGATGGTGCCGATCAACTCGGGGGTGAGCCCCTTTCGCGGAGGATCGACCACGATGACGTCGGGACATATCCCCTCCCTGCGGAGCTGCTCTGCCGCCTGCGGCGCGTCGCCGCAGATGAAGCGCGCGTTCTGTACGCCGTTTTGGGCGGCGTTAAGCTTGGCGTTTTCGATCGCCTCGGGGATGATCTCTACACCGATCAGCTCCTTGCATTTATCCGCCATACTCAGCCCGATGGTACCGGCGCCGCAGTAGAGATCGATCAAGGTCTCGCTGCCGCTGAGATGCGCGTATTCCTTCGCCTTGGCATACAGCGTTTCTGCCTGAGTACGGTTGATCTGGTAGAATGCCTCGGGCGCGATCTCAAAGCGCAGACCGCAAAGCGTATCGGCGATATGATCGTCGCCGTACACGGTGTAGGAGCGCTTGCCCAAGATCACGTTGGTGTCCTCGGCGTTCACATTAATGATAATGCTTTTTATTTGCTGATATTTTTCTTTTAAAGAATGATACAAAACCTCTTCCCCATCAAAATGACGGATGCCCGCTACAACACAGAACATTACGTCGCCTGTCGTTTCGGCATAGCGCAGGTAGATATGGCGGATGCCGCGGCGATTCTGCGGCATATATACCAGCGAGGGGCGATGACGCAGGAACGCGTACACATCCTCGATGATATCGTTGAAGATCGGCGGCGAAAGCTGACAGCGCAGACAGTGCATGATATGGTGGCTGTGGCGGGCGTAGTAGCCCATCACGACCTCACCGTCACGGTTGAGACCCACGGGGATCATCGCCTTGTTGCGGTAGCCGCCAATATTCTTTGAAGGAATCATATCACGGACAAGAGCCGCATCCAGCTTACCGATGCGCGTCACAGCGTCGATCACCTTCTGCCGCTTGGCGCGGCACTCCGCCTCATAGGAGATATGGCGATAGACGCATCCGCCGCAGGAAAACGATACAGGACAATCCGCCTCGATGCGGTCGGGGGACGGTGTGACGATCTCCTCCACACGGGCGAAGCCGACATTCTTCTTTACCTTGAGCACCTTGGCGCGGATGGTATCACCGACGGCGGTATTGGGGACAAAAAAGACCATCTCCCCTGCCCTGCCGACGCCGTCGCCGTCGGAGGTCAGCGAGGTAATATTCAATTCGATGATTTCGTTTTTACGGTACATATTCATTCTCTCGATTTTCATGATCAGTAAGGTTGGAGCAAGCCCCGTCCTACACGATTATTATACAATAGCAGGAACCTTTATATTTCTTATACAGAATTATGAAGTCAATTTATATTGCCTATTGAACTTTTGTGACGAAAGTGGTATGATAATGGGTAGCACAGAAGAACAGGACGTGCTGACTTACATAAAATAACTAATAACTTACATAATACTATCGGTATTTAAAGGGGCTAATACAATGAACAAAGATCATCTTTTAGATAATATCAAACGCATCCATTTCATCGGCATCGGCGGCTCAGGCATGTGTCCGCTGGCAGAGATCCTGCACAGCGAGGGCTTCATCCTCTCGGGCTCCGACTGCAATGAGGGCGAAACGCTCGACCGCATCCGCAGCTACGGCATCCCCGTACACATGGGACATAAGGCGGAGAATATCGAGGGCGCTGAGTTGATCGTGTACACCGCCGCAGTCAAGAAGGATAATCCTGAAATAGTCGCCGCAGAAGAGAAGGGCATCCCTGCCATCGAGCGCAGTGTGATGCTCGGTATCGTGACCCGCCGCTACAACCGCTCCATCGCGATCGCGGGCACCCACGGCAAGACCTCTACCACCGCGATGCTCAGCCAGCTGTTGATCGGCGCGGGCTTTGATCCGTCCGCGATCATCGGCGGCAAGCTCCCCTTCCTCGGCGGTAACAGCTATGTCGGTCAGAGCGATATCATCGTATGCGAGGCGTGCGAATATGTGGATACCTTCTTGGAGCTGACGCCGTACATCTCTGTCATCACCAACATTGATGCGGATCACCTCGATTACTTCAAAACGCTCGACAATATCAAGAAGAGCTTCAACAAGTTCTGTCACCTGACCACGGGTCTGATCGTCTACAACGGCGACGACGAGAACATCCTTGACGCGATCGAGGACGTTACGCTCCCGATGATCACCTTCGGTTTCAGAAAAACCAACGACTACTATGCCGCGAATCTGCACGACGTCAAGGGCGCTTACAAGACCTTTGACCTGATGCACAAGGGCGAAAAGCTCTGTGAGATCGACCTGATGGTTCCTGGCAGACACAATATCTACAACGCGCTTGCCGCCGCTGCTACCGCGCATTATCTGGGCGCGACGCCCGAGCAGATCGCGGAGAATCTGGGCAAGTTCACCGGCGTACACAGACGCTTTGAGATCCTCGGCGCACCGGGCGGCATCACGGTTGCAGATGACTTTGCACATCATCCCACCGAGCTGACCGCGACCCTCAGCTCCGCAATGGAAATGGGCTTTAGAAAGGTATGGGCAGTGTTCCAGCCGCACACCTTCTCCCGCACCGCGCTGCTGCTGGATGACTTCGCCAAGGCGCTGAGCATCCCCGACACGGCGATCATCTCGGAGATCCTGCCGGTACGCGAGACCAACACCTACAACATCTACAACACCGACCTCGGTGCCAAGGTCGAGGGCAGCGTGTGTATCGACACCTTTGAGGATATCACCAAGTACATTGTCGAGAACGCGCAGGAGGATGATCTGGTCATCACCCTCGGCGGCGGTAACGTCTACATGTGTGCGAACATGATCCTCAAGGCACTGCAAAAGGAAGAAGATTGATACACTCCTTTCCTCACTTAACAACAATCATATTCTATAACAGAGCACTCCCTCAATCACTTTGAGGGAGTGCTTTTATCAATTCATCAAAATTGAGGTGGTATAGTTCATCTAACGGATAAAGACAATTGATAACAGGATCAGGTCAATCAAACCAGATCTTCTTCCTTCCATTCAAAAACAGTAGTTGTTTTATATTCTTCAGGAAGATCCTTTATTGTTACCTCATTCTTCGGGAATTCTCCTGTTTCCCATTCGAGATTATCAAAACGGTCACATACCATCCTTACATCTTTTTCCGTATCATATTGTTGTAATTCATAGTCAAATGAACCTGCTGTATAATCAGCGACATTAAATACAAACCATTTATCGTAGAATTCTATGTACAACATGCCGTTATCATAAGCAAACCGTTTGATATATCCATGTGCTATTTGTAACCATTTAAAATTGTCTTTCGGATCAGAGGAGAAATTGAGCTCGAGTGTATCCGAAATATCGGTCATACACACTTCGACTTTATTGTGATACCTGTATAAATCGGTATCTCTCCAACTCATATTCACACACCCGTTTTTATCCGGTATGCATCCGCTTTGGGGTAATACCAAAAAACAGACAGCTACGAAAGCGAGTATAACTTTCATTATTTTCATAATACTCCCCCGCCTACGAACCATGTCGACAAATAACTTGATAATGAACGCTTCTTCTTATTCAGCCTTACGATACTCCAGCAAATCGCCGGGCTGACAGTCCAGCGCGTCGCAGAGCTTGCGCAGGGTCTCCACCTTGACCGCCTTTGCTTTGCCGTTTTTGAGGATCGACATATTGGCAAGCGTGATCCCCACCTTACCGGCAAGCTCGGTCACGCTCATCTTGCGCTTTGCAAGCATCACATCGATATTAAAAATAATCTCACCCATACCTGCACCTCAAATCGTCAAACGGTTTTCATCCTCGATATCGGCAGCGCGGGACGTCAGGTGAGAAAGCGCGGATGACGCTACGCAGATCGCCGCACCGAGGAACACCACTACCAGCGACATCAAGACAAGTCCGGGGTGATTCATGTTCAAAAGCCATAGAACAATATTTCCAATTAAGAAATATACAGCGTCAACAGCCGATAAGATCGCTATGGCTTTTAACAGCTTTGCGTTAGCCGAAGAAAAAGCAATGTCACGGGCAATGTTGGAGGCGATTTGCCAACCGAGCACCAGTACAACAAAGCAGGGAACCGCAGCGATCCAAAGGAAAACCATCCACGGTAGATAAGCGCCGGCAAATTCAGGATACGCCTTAACAATAGACTTACCGATCGACGGAACGGCAGCGCCCATGATCACCACACCGCACACCGCAAAGCCAATGAGAATCACTTTCATCCAAACTGAGAGAGTTTTTAATATCATTCTCTCACCTCCTTAACTCGATTATAGCAGAGAGGTTATTGAAAGTCAAGATAAATTTATCGAGTTACGATAAGCAACTATAGTAAAGAAACTGCCACCGCAAGGGTGGCAGTTCTCATTTCATCATTTATTCTGTTATCTGTTGCCGTAGAAGCCGCCGAAGGGATTGCCGCCCTGGTTGCTTCCGTTGCCGTTGCTGTTGTTGGACTGGCTGTTACTGCCGGAGCTGTTCTGATCGGGAACATCCTCGTCCAGCGTCAGCTCGATCGTCTTTTCGCTGCCGTTGTGATTGATCACGAACGTCACCTTATCGCCTGCGGATTTCTCGCTGATGATCGTGGTGATCTCCTCGGAATTAGTGATCTCTTTACCGTCGATTGATACAACACGATCGCCCCTGCTGAAGCCTGCTTTAGCGGCATTGGAGCCGTTCTCTACGGAAGCGACATAAACGCCGGCGTCATTAGTGCCGAAGTAGTACCACGCGAACATATTGTTCGACAGATCCATGAAGGTCATGCCGGTATCCGCTCTGCCGCGGACATAGCCATAGTCCTTTAAGTCGTCGATGATCTCGATGACGTCGTTGATCGGGATGACAAAGCCGATGTTATCGATCTCCTCGGAGGAGGACTTTGCGACAACAATACCCGCAAGCGTACCCTGACCGTCAAACATACCGCCGCCGGAGTTACCGGGGTTGACAGCGGCGTCGGTCTGCATCAGGTGCATGGTCTTGCCGTCGATAGCAATGGAACGATCCAGCGCCGAGATAATGCCCTCGGTGACGGAGCCTCCGAGCGTACCCAAGGGGTTACCGATGATGACTGCCTTTGAACCGACAGAGAGCTTGGACGAATCGCCGAATACCGCGACGGACAGATCGGAGGCTTCTATCTTCAAGAGCGCGATATCCACCTTTGAATCGGTGCCGACCAGCTTTGCGTCATAGCTGTCGCCGCCGCGGGTCGTGACCTTGATGGAGCTTGCGCCCGAGATCACATGGTTATTGGTGACGATATAGCCGTCCTTGCTGATGATCACGCCCGAGCCTGCACCCTGAGAGATATACTGACCGTAGAAGGAGTTGGTCTGCATGATCTCGGTGGTGATCTCTACCACGGAATCCGCTACCTCATTGGTGATGGTTTCGGTGGATTTATCGGTGGTCTTGGCCGCATCCTCTGTCTCGGTATTCACCTTGTGGATGACCATGGTGCCGGTGTCATTCGTCTCATATTTGGAAGCATTGATTTTCTGTGCCAGGATACTGCCGCCGAAGCCTGCCAAGCCGGAAATCAGGATACAAACAATCAACAGCAGGGCGATGCCGCCCTTTGACATCCCGCCGCCTGACTTTTTACGGTCGGGCTTCTCGGGGACGGGATTGGCCGTGCTCCACTGATTGGTCGGTCTTTGGGGCGTATTGGGAGCGCTTGAATAGATATTGCGGCTATTCTCGGTCGAACGTGTATTGTAATGATAAAAGCCGTCATTCAGATCCTGCGTCGATTGGCTCGCAGAAGAAGCGGGAGTCGGGTCGGGCTGACTGTAGGCCGGTGTGCCGACGGGTCGATAGGGATTCTGATACACATGATCCGTTCTCGGCTGAGCAGGCTGCTGATAGCTCGCGCGGTCAGCATAGGGATTGACATAGGGCTGCTGTGCCTCTTGCGGCTGCTGCACCTCTTGCGGCTGCTGTACCTCTTGGGTCTCCTGCGTCTGTTCGGTCTGTACATCCTCCTGAACAGGCTGTGCTGTATTGTCATTCTCCTCCGTATTCTGAGGATTCTCATTCAGCGGACGAGTATTCTCTTCCTCTTCGGGGAACTGAAAGTTCTCATATAATTTATCAGACATAATATACCTCCTGTCATTCTACCTATTAGTATGCCAAAATCGGTGCGATTCACACTTCTTTTGAGTACAATAACATCGTATCTCTTTTATGTGACTACCGTTTGACACAACGATAAAAGAAATATGAACACTTTATGAACAGTTTGTGAACGGCAAGGTCATTGGCGCTGTTTATCGATCACCATTTGCAAATACGGCAAGAGCGCAAAGCCCATGCGCTCATACAGCCGCTTAGCGCCCTCATTGTAATCCTCGACCTCAATACGCAGGCGCATGATACCGGGTCGGTTTTTCAGCCATTCAAAGAATTCTGTCGCCAAGCCGCGTGAACGGTACTCAGGGTCGATATAGATCTCTTCGATCGTGACGCTCACACCGCCTGCTTCCTGAGAAAACGTCTTGGACAGCAGAACAAAGCCGCAGGCGTTTCCCTCACACTCAAAGATATAGCCCTTAACATACGCTTCACTGCGCATCATCTCATCAAAGGTCGCACGGTAGTTTTCCTCGGGTACGGGAGCATTCACCGCATCGGTGTGGTAGAACACGTCGGCATAATGGCGGTACAGCTCCCAGTCGTTTTCTGTTATTTTTCTGAACATAGTATATTTCCTTTACAGAATTTTATTTGTATTGGATTCCAAATAATCTTACCGCGTTGCGGTACATGATGTTGTCGTAATCCTCGGGACTGATCATCGCGCGGAATTCGTTGAAGTATTCCTGATAGAGCGATCGCTCCCCCGTCTTGTTATGCAGATAGGTATCGGCGCCGTCGATGGGATTATCGGAGCCGAACAGGAGCTTGCCGCTCCCCCATCGCTCGATCGCCTTGAGCGTGCTTTTGACCGGCACCCATGTCGTATCGCCGTAGAGGTTATCCGCCTTGCCGAGCAGCTCGATCGCCTCATGGTTATCGGTGCCCAGATCCATGTGCACCATCACAAAGTTGATCTCGGGGTGCTTGATCGCGGCATTGTACAGATGGACGGAGCGCGCCTCTTCACAGCCGCCTGTATGCGAAACGACAGGCAAATCATATTTTTCTGCTATCTCATACACCTTTTCGGCACGGGGATCATCGGGCGCGACGCGAGAATGGAAGGGATGCAGCTTGATCCCGTAAACCAGCTCGCGGTTCTCCTCCAGCAAGCGGATGAATTCATCATCGGGCGTTTCCGCATACAGCTTCATCCACGGCGTGACTCCGATTCGATCGGGATATCGCCGCGCGAATGCGAGCGTCCTTTTGAACGCTTCATTCTGCGAGGTCTGCAACGCTTTTGGGATCGCCCGACCGACATGGTCAAACTCGACCGCTTCCACGCTTGACACCAGTGAGAAGTCAACGCCGTAACGATTCATCGAGTAGATGACGTCCTCTTCGCTCATCTCAAAATCTAATACTTTTCCGATATGTACATGGGTATCGATCAACATAAAATCACCGCTACCTATTCTATCATAAACCGCAATCGGAATCAATTACTATCTGAAATATAGTTAATCGCATTCTGAAATAAAGATAATCGCATTCTGACATCCGCGGCATAGTATGTACTGTGGCACATTGCCGCTACTATACCGGTCTGTCAAAGCGCAGATCGGGCAAAAGGA
>OCVV011327277.1_pt1 | contig 18460 bp, 10 predicted proteins | sample 1539721 | NCBI WGS metagenome assembly OCVV01 (sample SAMN02144230, study PRJEB22623) | gut metagenome | biome: sheep rumen | host: Ovis aries | place: New Zealand | reverse complement strand
TTTGCTCCACCACCTGCCTGTAATCTTAACACCCCTTCGGGGTTTTACGCAAAAAAACTTGTATGCCAGGTCATCTGCTATATTATTCCCAAAAATCATACAGAAGGCAATCGTAACAGAATTGTAACACGATTCCTTCGTCAGGTTTGGGAGAATGCAATAACTTTGCACTCGAAAAAGCAAAAATAGAGATTGCATCAACTCCCAAACTTGACATTTTTATGGAAAACAATCCCGACTATCTACTCATTGCGTTCCGCATTCTTGGAGCGCTGGCACTGCTCATCTTCGGCATGAAGATGATGAGCGAGGCGCTGCAGAAAATGGCAGGACCACAACTGCGTCACATTCTCGGTGCCATGACCACCAACCGCCTGACAGGCATGCTGACGGGCGTATTCGTGACAAGCACCGTGCAGTCGTCATCAGCCACGACGGTGATGACCGTCTCGTTCGTCAACGCCGGACTGCTGACCCTCGGACAGGCCATCTCCGTCATCATGGGTGCCAACATCGGTACGACGCTGACGGCATGGATCATGTCGCTTGGCTACAACGTCGACCTGACGAACTTCGTATACCCCGCTTTTTTCCTGGGCATCATGCTCATCTATCAGAAGAAGTACCGCTACGGAGGCGACTTCCTCTTCGGCATCGCGTTCATGTTTCTCTCGCTCGTGATGCTCAGCACTGCCGGCAAGGAGATGGACCTGGCTCACAACGAAAGCGTCGTGAATTTCTTCGCCTCCTTCGACACAGGCAGCTACTGGACAATCCTGGCCTTCCTCGCCATCGGCACCGCCATCACGGGTGTGGTGCAGTCGTCGGCAGCCGTGATGGCCATCACCATCCTGCTCTGTTCCACGGGGGTCTCCCCATCTATCTGGGCATAGCCCTGGTGCTCGGTGAGAACATCGGCACAACGATGACGGCCAACCTGGCAGCCCTCGGAGCCAACATTCAGGCGCGCCGCGCAGCGTTGGCCCACCTCTTGTTCAATGTGTTTGGCATCATCTGGGTGATGTGCGTGTTCTATCCGTTCGTGAATCTGGTGTGCCGGATGGTAGGCTATGATCCTACCATAGGCGGTCAGGCAGCCAAACTACCCATCGTGCTGGCGATGTTCCACACCTGTTTCAACGTATCGAACACGGCCATTCTGCTCGGTTTCATCCCTCAGATTGAGAAGGTGTGCTGCTGGCTGCTGCCCACGAAGGAACTGCCGCAGGAGGAAGAGTTCAGACTGCAATACATACAAGGTGGTCTGATGAAGACGCCCGAAATCTCCGTGCTGCAGGCACAGAAGGAGACTGCCCTCTTTGCCGAGCGCATGCAGCGCATGTTCAACATGACTCGCGACCTGCTGCATGAGAAGGACGGCAACAGCTTCACCCAACTCGCTGAGCGCATCAAGAAGTACGAGAACATCTCCGACAACATGGAAATAGAGATTGCCAACTACCTGGGCCAGGTGAGCGACTCTCACCTGTCAGACGAGACGAAGATGAAGATTCGCGCACTGCTGCGCGAGGTGAGCGAGCTGGAGAGCATCGGCGATGCCTGCTACAACATTGCCCGCTCGCTGAACCGCCATCACGAGTCGGCAGAGGCGTTCACCGAAGCTCAAACGGAAAACATTGAGCGCATGATGCACTTGGCTGACAAATCGCTCACGCAGATGGTGGCCACGCTCAACGGCAAGCGCGAGGACTTCACGCTGCAGCCCTCGCTGGAGATGGAAACCGAAATCAACACCCTGCGCACCGAGCTGAAGGAACAGAACATCCGCGACATCGACAATCACCTCTATAGCTATGCCCTCGGCAGCACCTACATGGACATCGTGTCGCAGTGTGAACGCCTGGGCGACTACGTGATGAACGTGGTCGAGGCAAGGCTGAACTAATAAAAATGTCCAGCAATATAGCGGATGAGAGGATTTTTTTGTAACTTTGCAGCCAAATGAGCAAAAAGAGAATCCTCATCGTCGACGACGAACCTGACCTGTGCGACATTCTGCGCTTCAACCTCGAGGCAGCTGGCTACGAGGTGCTGACAGCTCATTCGGCCGACGAGGCCATCAGCAGCATGGGCAACAGTCAGGACTGCAGTGGTCCGAGCGGCTATGCGCCCCCCGACCTGCTGCTCCTCGACGTGATGATGCCTGGCATATCGGGGTTCGAACTGGCCCACAGGCTGAAAGCAGACGCACGTGCAAAGCTGATTCCCATCATCTTTCTCACTGCCCTCGACAGCGAAGACGACCTGTTGCAGGGGTTTCAGCTGGGTGCCGACGACTACATTGCCAAGCCTTTCTCCGTGAGGGAGGTGCTGGCACGGGTAAGGGCCGTACTGGCTCGTACGGCACAGGAGGCCGATACCACCCCCGTTGCCATAGTTCAAGAGGCCGAGGCCAGTGCGATTTCCATCGACGCCGTTGCCAAGACCGTAGCCATCGATGGCCGTGCGATGCCGTTTACGCCTACGGAGTTCAACCTGCTGAAGATGCTATGCGACCACCCTGGCCGAGTGTTCTCACGCGAGGAACTCATCAGCCTTGTATGGCCAAGCGACGTCATCGTCACCACGCGCACGGTGGACGTCAACATGGCCCGAATCCGCAAGAAACTGGGGCGCCATGCCCAGCGCATTGTCTCTCGGCTTGGGTTCGGGTACTGCTATCTTGACCAAGAGACAAGATAACGGGGAACCCACGAGCCCTGCGCGCTTTCTTTCTCCACGATGTTACGAAAGCGGCAAAGCCGAGCACGCAGCAAAGCAAAGAAAGAACATAGTAACAAAAACGAGATGAAGCAACTGACAGAAGGCCGCAAGATGTTCGTGAGCGTGATGGCAATCTTTGCCGTCTACGCCGTCATCTTCATCGTCTTCGAGGACTACGACCGCCGCTCACTGGCACCCCTTTCAGAAACCAGCGACTGGCACTTGCTCGGGTTCTCGCTGGTAGTGATGGCACTGCTGGCCTTCCTGCTGCACCGCTACGCCCAACGCATGGACGAGCGCATCAGCCGTGAGAAGGAAGAACAGCATGCACAGATGCGCCGTGAACTGACGCAGAACATTTCGCACGAACTGAAAACACCCGTGGCCAGCATCCTCGGCTACATGGAGACTCTGATCGACAATCCCGATATGGCTCCCGCCACGCAGCAGCAGTTCATCAGCCGCAGCCATCAGCAGGCCAAGCGCCTCACGGCCCTGCTGCACGACATCTCGACGCTCAACCGCATGGACTATGCTGCGGAGAACATCAGTTGGCAACCCGTGAATGTATCGCAACTCGTGGCCGACATCGTCAGCGAGACAACGCCCTTGCTCGAGAAACAACACATGACCTTCGACAACCAGTTGCCAGCCGACATCATGGTGGAAGGCAACGACGGATTGATCTACAGCATCTTCCGAAATATCCTCGACAATTCCGTATGCTATGCCGGCGAAGGCACCCACATCGTGCTCTCTGCCATCGAGTTCTCCGATAGCTGGTGGTTCAACTTCTCCGACAATGGTGTCGGCATTCCCGCCGAGCATCTCTCACGCCTCTTCGAACGCTTCTATCGCATCGACAAAGGGCGCTCCCGACAGATGGGAGGCACGGGGCTCGGATTGGCCATCGTGAAGAATGCCGTACTGCTGCATGGCGGCACCATCACCACCCACAACGGCAACAACGGCGGCGTCAGCTTCACCTTCACACTGAAGAAACTGAAGGCAGAACTCCATAGCCCACCCCCAGAATCCCAAAATTAGAATCCCAAAAGAAGAAACAAGAAACTCAAAACAAATAAACTCGAAACAACAATGCATTCCGAACTCATTCCCCTCTGGGGCTGGATATTATTCTACACACTGGTCATCCTCATGCTCGCCATCGACCTGAAATCCTTCGGGCGAAAGGGACAGCACGAAGTGAGCATTGGCGAGGCACTGCGCATGACCTGCGTATGGATAGCCGTCTCGCTCGTGTTCTGCCTGGGCATCTACCTCTTCTACCCCATCGACCCACACCAGAAAGCACTCGAATTTCTCACAGGCTACCTGATTGAAAAGTCGCTATCGGTCGACAATCTGTTTGTCTTCCTCATGCTCTTCACGTTCTTCGGCGTGGAGCGCAAGTATCAGCACGAGGTGCTCTTCTGGGGCATTCTGGGAGCCCTCATCCTGCGCAGCATCTTCATCTTCCTCGGCGCTGCCGTGGTGTCACGTTTCGAGTGGGTACTGGCCATCTTCGGCGTATTCCTGCTCTACAGCGGTGCCAAGATGTTCACCCACGACGAGGAGAAGCAGCCCGACCCGTCGCGCAACATCTTTGTAAGAGTTTTCCAGAAGCTCTTCCCCGTCACCAACGAGATGCACGGTGGGAAGTTCTGGGTAAAGACCCTCCCCCCTACCCCTCCCTATATGGAGGGGAGAGAGATGTCTTTACATCATGAGTCTAATACCCAAGGAGAATGTGTATCTACTCCCCTCCATACAGAGAGGGGCAGGGGGGAGGGTCTCTCTTTTGCTTTTACCCCCCTCTTCGTGGCCCTCATCGTCATCGAGACCAGCGACATTGCCTTTGCCGTAGACTCCATCCCCGCCGTATTCTCGGTGACGCAGGATCCCTTCATCGTGCTCACGTCGAACATCTTCGCCATCCTCGGCCTGCGTGCCCTCTATTTTGCACTGGCCGCCATCGCGAAGTACTTCTACTACTTGAAATATGGTCTGGGAATCGTATTGATTTTCGTCGGCGTGAAGCTCCTGCTCCACTGCCACCTGCCCTACGTGCCCCATGTGGAGATAGGCACCGGTCTGAGCCTGCTCGTCATCTTCGGCACGCTCACCGCCAGCATTCTGCTCTCCATCGTCAGACAGCGCAAACAATCATAGCAGGAAGAACAGCGACACACCCACGCACGAAATCAGGGCGCCTAGCACGGCACGCAACGTGACGGGCTGGTGGAATAGCCACCGCGAGGGCAGCAGGATGAGCACGGGCGACATCGCCATAATGGTAGAGGCGATGCCTGCTGCCGTGTACTGCACGGCCTTCAGCGACAGACTCACACCCACAAACGGACCCGAGAAAACGGCGATGAGCATCACCGCCACGGCACGCCGGTCCTTCAGCGACTGCAGCAGCGTGGGACGTGGTTTCTCGGCCAGCGGGTGTTCTGAGGTAAGACCTGTGCCGCGCACCGACTGCTTCTTGCTCCACTCGCTCATGGTCCACAGCCACAGCGACACGCAGGCCAGTCCCGCCATGCAACGAATGAGGTTGCTGCCGAAGGGCACGTAGTCGCCAATCTCGGCCAACCGCTCGGCAGGCAGTGCTGCCGTATAGCAATCAATACCTATCTTACTCATCACCAGTCCGAGACCCTGCCCCAGGGCAGCGCCCAGACCGTAGAGGATGCCGCGGCGCGGCAGGGGCTTGCCGTCCTCGGTGCCCCGCTTGTCAGTCACTGCCACGGCAATGCCCGCCAGCGTGACCGCCATAGCCAGCAGCGAGTGCCAAGAGAGCGTCTGCCCAATCATGGTCCACGCGAAGAAAGCGGTGAAGGCCGGCGCCAGCGTCATGAACAGCTGGCCGAAGCGCGAACCCATGACGACGTAACTATTGAACAGGCACCAGTCGCCCAGGAAGTAGCCCACCATGCCGCTCGCCAACAGCCAGGCCCACGCCTGCCAGCCGGCATCCAGCGGTAACGGCTGACCCGTCATGGTCCACATCAGCACAATGGAAAACAGCAATGCCAGCACCATGCGCCAGAAGTTCAGCACCAGCACGCCCATGCGCTTACTGGCCACCTCGCTCGCCAGGGCCGACACCGTCCAAAGGGCCGCCACACACAGCGATATCATTTCTCCGTAGTACATCATCTTCGTTCTATTTTCAGGGTTGTCGCCTCTCTTTCCAAAGCATTAGAAGGTTTCACCCTGCAAAGGTACGAATAAGTGAGAGAAAAACCAAATGTATTTGGATTTTTCCGAACGAGAGTACCTTCGGCGACAGCCAAAGGTACGAATAAGTGAGAGAAAAACCAAATGTATTTGGATTTTTCCGAACGGAAGTACCTTCGGCGACAGCCAAAGTACGAATAAGTGAGAGAAAAACCAAATGTATTTGGATTTTTCCGAACAAATGGAGCAGCGAGTGCCAATAAACTCGTTTAATTGGCCGAGTCGTGACATTTGAAGACGAAGTCAACGGAAGTACCTTCGGCGACAGCCAGAGTACGAATAAGTGAGAGAAATGCAAAGCAAAAAAATCTTTTTTTGCCCCCAGAGGGGTCTATTTGCATATTATCCCCAAGCAAAATAAGTTGTTTTCATTACCAAAATAAGTTAATTTCATTCGCAAAACAACTTATTTTGCTCCCACAACCCGCTGTTTTCATGAAAAAAGATAGCGGAATGCGAAATTATTTCGTACCTTTGTCCACTGAAACCAAAAACAATCAAAGAAACAATGAGAAACTGTCTGCTTTTGCTATTTGCCTGGTTTGCCCTCGCGGTGCAGGCTTCACCCGTCAGCGACATGCTGGAGCGCATCGACCGCGGGGCATCGAAGAAGTTTAAACTGGAACTGCTGAAGAACGACGGACGTGAGTTCTTCGAACTCGACCAGCAGGGAGCGAAGGTCGTCGTGCGCGGCCATAACTGGATCGACGTGGCCGTGGGCGTGAACTGGTACCTGAAGTACTACTGCGGCATCCACATCACGTGGAACAACCCGAAGGCCGTGCTGCCTGCCGTGCTGCCGCGCGTCGGGAAAAAGGAGAAGCACGAGACGAAGATGTCGCTGCGCTACGACTTCAACTACTGCACGTTCTCTTACTCCATGGCCTTCTGGGACTGGGAACGCTGGCAGCAGGAGATTGACTGGATGGCACTGCACGGCGTCAACCTGCCGCTGGCCGTGGTGGGCGAGGAGTGCGTCTGGCGCAACCTGCTGCTTCGACTGGGCTACACCGAGCAGGAGGTGGGCGAGTTCATTGCCGGTCCGGCCTTCCTGGCATGGTGGGAGATGAACAACCTCGAGGGCTGGGGTGGTCCGCTGCCCGCTTCGTGGTATGCCCAGCAGGAAGCTCTGCAGAAGAAAATCCTGAAGCGCATGAAGGAATGGGGCATGAAGCCTGTGCTGCCGGGCTACAGCGGCATGGTGCCGAGCAACGCCCGCGAGAAACTGGGACTGAACGTGGCCGACGGCGGACGCTGGAACGGCTACACGCGCCCTGCCTTCCTGCAGCCCACCGACGAGCGTTTCCACGAGATTGCCGCCCTCTACTATGACGAACTGACGAAGCTGTTTGGCCGTGCCGACTACTACTCGATGGACCCGTTCCACGAGGGTGGCAACACCGTGGGCGTGGACCTCGACGCCTCGGGCAAGGCCATCATGAAGGAGATGAAGCTGGTGAACCCGCGAGCCACATGGGTCATTCAGGGCTGGCAGGAGAATCCGCGCGAGGAACTCATCCAGAACCTGCAGCAGGGCGACCTGCTCATCCTGGACCTCTTCTCGGAGTGCCGCCCGAAGTGGGGCATCGCCTCCATCTTCCAGAACGACCGCGGCTACGGCCACCACGAGTGGCTGATGTGCTTGCTGGAGAACTTCGGCGGCAACGTGGGCCTGCACGGTCGCATGGACCAGCTGCTCTCGAACTGGGCACAGACGCGCACGAACCCGAAGGCGAGCCATCTGCGCGGCATCGGCTTCACGATGGAGGGTTCGGAGAACAACCCCGTGATGTTCGAACTGATGAGCGAACTGCCGTGGATGGAGACTGAAGGTTCAACGTTCAATGCTCAAAGCCCTTCGGGCACTCAAATCGAAGACTTCAAGACTCGGTGGCTGCGCCAGTATTGCCGTGCGCGCTATGGCGTTGAGGACAAGGCCATCGAGGAGGCGTGGCTGCTGCTTGGGAACAGCATCTACAACTGTCCGGCCGGCAACAACCAGCAAGGTCCTCACGAGAGCATCTTCTGCGGACGCCCGTCGCAGAACAACTACCAGGTGAGCTCGTGGTCGAAGATGTCGAACTATTACGACCCCGACGACACGCGCCGTGCCGCACTGCTGTTTGCGAGCGTGGCCGGGAAATATCGTGGCAACAACAACTATGAATACGACCTCGTCGACATTGTGCGCCAGGCGTTGGCCGACCAGGGTCGCGTGCAGTATCAGCAGGCCATGGCCGACTACAAGGCGTTCCGCCGCGAGCCGTTCCAGCGCGACTCCAAGCGGTTCCTCGACATGATTCTCGACCAGGACCGACTGCTGGGCACGCGCTCGGAGTTCCGCCTGGGCCGCTGGACGGAGCAGGCTCGCTCGCTGGGCACCACGCCCGAGGAGCGCGACCAGTATGAGTGGAACGCCCGCGTGCAGATTACGACGTGGGGCAACCGCACGTGTGCCGACGACGGCGGTCTGCGCGACTATGCCCACAAAGAGTGGCAGGGCCTGCTGAAGGACTTCTACTACCTGCGCTGGTCGACCTATTTCAAGGCTTTGAGCGACCAGATGGTAGCGAAATCGAAGCCCGATATCGACAAGCTGGGCAACGGCCGCTACAAGGGTCTGAGCACCAGCGAGCTCTTCGCCCTGGCCCTTGAGCAGGACGTGAAAATCGACTGGTATGCCCTGGAGGAGCCCTGGACGCTGCAACACAACGCCTACACGTCCAAGCCCGAAGGCGATGCCGTAGCCATAGCCCAAGAAATCTGCGAGAAATATCTGAAGTAAAACCCCTAGAACAACTAGTCGCCCTAGTCTCACTAGTGCTACTAGAGCTACTAGTGCTACTAGAGCTACTAGCGAACTAGCCCCCAACTCCCCCCGCAGCATGAAGAAAACCCTCATAGCCTTTGCAGCCCTGTTTCTGACCATCACCGCAGTGGTCATCCTGGGCAACGTCATCACCATTGGCGAGAAGATGACGAAAGTGTTTGGCACGCCCTACCTGGAGTATGGTTTCTACCTGCTGCTGTTCGTCGTGCTGATGTGGCTCGTGGCCTACCCGATGTACCGCATCCACCACGCGCCGGAGTTCCCCGTGCTCCGCATCGAGGAGCAGGGCGAGGGCGACACCGACCAGGCCTACCAGAAGCGCCTCTACGCCTTCGCACGCCGTCTGAGCACCAACTGCTACTACCTGCCTGAGCACTACCGGCCCGTGCATCAGCAAGAACTGCAACGGCAACTCACCGACATTCGCAGCCGCCAGGACTTCGAGGCACTGAAGGAACTGCTGCAGAAGGAAATCGACGTGCGCGTGAAGTGCATCGACCGCCGCATCATGAACTACAGCTCGAAAGTGTTCATCGTCACCGCCATCTCGCAGAGCGACCGCTTCGACGCGCTCACCACGCTCGTGCTGAACTACCGCATGATCAACGACATCATCCGCGCCTCAGGCTTCCGCCCCACCCGACCGCAGCTCATCAAGCAATACTGCCGCATCCTCGCCGCAGCCTTCCTGAGCTACTTCGTGTCGAGTTCGCTCGACTCCGACGGCGTGACCATTGCCCTGAGCGATGCCGCCAGCGACAGCCTCGGCGACACGGCAGCTGGCGAAGGACTCGTCGATGGTCTGGACTCCGTTGACTTCGACGTTGCCGACATCGACCTGGCTGCCTTCGACCTCGCCGACATCGACCTCTCGAACGTCGACTACACGAAACTGCTGAAGAGCATCAAGATTCCGGGATTCGCCATCGACTCCATCCTCGACGGCATCGCCAACACCATCATGACGCTGCGCATCGGCTACGTGACGAAAGCCTACCTGCGACAAGGACCGAAGGAACTGAAGGGGAAGCGCGGAGCCCGCGTGCGCAAAGAGGCGATGAAGCAGGCTCTCATGAACTTCCCGAAGCTGCTTCGCGATGCGCCTGAGCGTTTGGGCAAGGGCGCATGGACGAAGGTGCTCACGCTGCTGCAGAAAGTTTACAAAGACAAAGAGAAAAACGAAGCCGCCAACGACGACGGCCAGACCGACGAGCCGCGCCACCGCTCGCTGTGGCAACTGTTCAGACGTTAGTATAAAGAGTGAAGAAAAACATCATGGAACAAGCATCAAACAATCATTTCCCTAAGAATAGTACCGCTTGCCCCAATGGTTCTGAGGAATGGGGAGAAAAAAAAGCCTCCCCTGTGGGGAGAGGTAGGGAGGGGGGTAAACGCCTCGTGTCGCTCGACCTGCTGCGCGGACTGACGGTGGCAATGATGATTCTGGTGAACAACGGCTATGGCGAGTCGTTCTCGCAACTGCGCCACAAGGAGTGGAACGGCATGACCGTGTGCGACCTCGTGTTCCCGTTCTTCCTCTTCATGGTGGGCATCTCCACTTATCTCTCACTGCGCAAGACGCAGTTTCAGGCCACGCCCGCCGTGCTGCAGAAGATATTCAAGCGTGCCGTGCTGCTGTTCCTCATCGGACTGGGCATCAACTGGTTCGACCATGCCATCGGCGGCGACGTGCTCTGCTTCGGACATCTGCGCATCTGGGCCGTCATGCAGCGCATCGCCTTGTGCTATCTGGCCGCCTCACTCTTCGCCATTTATGCCAACCACAAATACACCATTCCTACTATCGTCGCCCTACTCGCCGTCTACACACTCATCATCACGCTGGGCAACGGCTACGCCTACGATGCCGAGGCCAACATCCTCGCACAGGCCGACCTGCGTCTCTTCGGCTACGACCACCTCTACCACAAGAGCCCCGTCGATCCGGAAGGTCTCCTGAGTACGATTCCTGCCATTGCCCATACGCTGATAGGATTTCTTTGTGGAAAGCTGGTCTGCAGTAAGGTCAGTCCGAAAGAGAAGGTCCGCAACATCTTCATCTTTGGCGCCCTGCTCACGATTGCGGGCTTTGCATTAAGCCTTTGGCTCCCGTTGAACAAGCGCATCTGGAGTCCCAGCTACGTTCTCGTCACCTGCGGACTTGCCATGCTGCTACTCTCCCTTATCGCCAAGATTGAACATTCTACTCCCCTCCTTCATAGGGAGGGGCAGGGGGGTGGGTCGCTGGTTGTGGTTCCCCTCCTCGTCTTCGGCATGAACCCGTTGTTTCTCTATGTGCTCAGCGAGCTCATGGCCATCGTCTTCGGCCACTTCGGCATCAGCACCCTCATCTTCGACACCATCCACAGCGTCGTTAGCGCCCCGAAGTGGGCCTCCCTATGCTATGCCTTCACCTTCGTCCTCATGAACTGGCTCGTCGGCTACGTGCTCTATCGCAAGAAGGTATTCATTAAATTATAGAGAATCCCACTATCAATCATCATGAAGCCTGCCTTGATTATTTCAGGGCAGGCTTCAATTCGTCGGGCGACTCACGAGTAAACATGTTCACGGGGGGAGCGGCGCGCTCGAAGAGGTTTGTGAGCACCTGAGGGTCGAGGCGGAGCGAGGGCTGGAAGCGGGGACTCTGCATGTAGCTGAGGATGGACTGGCGCAGCTGGCGGGCCACGGGACGCTGGGCGAGGTCGCGGGTGATGTCCATGGTGGTCATCAGCACGCGACCATTGAGCACGCGGGCCTCGATAAGGGTGCCGAGCTTGCGGGAGACGTGCCACGTGTCGATGGGCTGCACGATGGGCTGGTAGTCGGCGGGGAACTCCGAGAGATTCATCACCTGCACGCCGTTCATCAGCTCCCACCAGTTCAGGTTCTGCCAGTCGTCAGTGGGAAACTCGCCGAACACTGGGTGGTCGCACTGAATGTAAGCGCCCGTGGTGTGGGGTGGCCGCATCTTAAACCACGACGTGTTCCAGAACACGGGCAGGTAGCGATGCACCACGTCGTTGCCGTAGCGCACCTTGCCTGCAGCGGTGATGAGCACGTCGCCACCAGCGGCGAGGACATCAAGGGCACGTTGGTTCAGAGAATCACACTCATAAAACATATCGTTGTTTAGTTTCTCGCTTTTTACTTCTTTTAGATACACCCAGAAGTCCCAGTGGTTGGAGCCGACCTCCTCCAAGGAGGGGTAATTGCTAGATGCTTCTATGTTTATTTTGAGAGTGAGCTTCGCGGGTGTGGGTAGGTCGGCAAGGGGGAGGCGTATGGTGCCGAGGGGGATATTCTTGCCGAGAGGAAGGGCATCGCTACCACCCCTAACCCCTCCTTCCGGAAGGAGGGGACTACTGGGTGCGGGAACTTCCCGAAGGAGGGGACTGCTGGGTGCGGGAGCTTCCAGAAGTGAAGGGAGACTGCTGGGTGCGGGGGCCTCCTGAACGAGGGGGCCGGTGGCGTATTCGTGGCCTTGGGCATCAGTAATGGTATAGGTGCAGCGGGCATCGGAGAGGGGGGAGTCACTTGCATTGTAGAGTTCCACGGGCACGACGAGGGTGTCGTTGCCTTCATAAACGAACTTCGGGAAGCGAGCCAAAGGCACCACGGGCGAACAGAACTCGCGCCAGGAGGGGCTGGGGGTGGGTGCCAGGTTGGGTGTCAGTTTCTCACGCCAGAACACGTTAAGGGGACCGACGAGGGCGGTGCCCTGCCCGCTGTAGTCGTTCAGGCCGAGGAGTTGGAAACCGGCGTAGTCGGGCGTGCGCAGGTTGCGCTCTATCTCGTATTTATAAGCGAGGTGCTGCAACTGACTGCTGGCATGGAGGAACCGTTCGGCTTGCGAAGCCATGCCGTGGTCGCGCAGCAGGTCGCGGAAGATTTCGAAGTTGCCAGGCTGATAGGCACAACCTTCGTATTGTACGATTTCCTTGAAGTCGGGGAAAGCGCACCACTGCCCCTGCTCGTGGGCGATGATAGGAGTGGTGTTTGGCAACGAGTCACGATAGTTGCGCGGAAAGAGAATCTGGTCGTAATAGTCATCGTCGGAGTGTGGCGCATGCCTATCCCAGTCGAGGCCGCGTGCCCCACCCTTCACATGATATTCCGAACTATCGTCCCAGGCCCAGCCGCCGCCAACGGAGGCACCGCAATACACCTTCGTCGGGTCGTATTGCTTCATGGTCTTCACCCAATAGTTGCAGTAGGTCACCCAGTCGCCAGCGGGCTCGTTGCCTGCCGCCATCATGACGAACGACGGATGGTGGCCGTAGGTGTCGATGATGCGCTTCGACTCCTCAAGGAGATATTCGTCGATGACCTGTCCACGACGCAGACGAACGCCATGATTGGGCCACGACGGTCCCTCGGGCTGCAGGTAGAAACCCACCTTGTCTGCTGCGGCAAAGGCTGCCTCGGGCGGACAATAGCTGTGGAAGCGCATGTGGTTCAATCCGTACTCGCGACACTTCTCAAAGATGCGCAGCCACGAAGCCTCATCGGTGGGCGGATAGCCCGTCTTGGGGAAGCAACAGTTCTCCACCGTGCCACGCAGCCAGATGGGCTTGCCGTTCAGGTAGAACTGCGGTCCGCGAATGCTGATGTCGCGCACGCCGAAGCGCAGCATGAGCGGCTGGCCGTGGTAGCTGACCTGCCGCGTGTAGAGATAAGGGTGGAACTCGTCCCAGAGCCGGAGGGAGTCGCCGAGGTGGAACGTGTAGACAGAGTCGCTGCCCACGTGGATGGCGACACGGCGTGCGGCGATATCGGGAACAACACGAATGACCGGCGTCGCCTCGCCCGAGCGCAGTTCGATGCGTCCAACGATACCATTCCAGTTGCCTTGCGTCTGGTCGGTCACGCTATGGGAGTCCTGGCCGACGCCAACGTTTTCGATGCCATTGTAGACGCGGATGCGGATGGTGTTCCGACGGCCGAAGCGCACGAAGGGCGTGATGTCGTACTCATGGGGCGTAGAGAGCGACAGCTGGTGGCCGACCTCACGTCCGTTGACAAAAACCGTGGTCTCGATGTGTGGACGTTCGAGATATAGCAGCACAGGACGTTTCTTCCATGAGCGAGGAATCGTAACCGTGCGTTCATACCAAGCCGTTCCGACATAGTGTTTTTTAGGAGTGAGGAAGAAGGGGAACTTCACGTTTCCTTCCACACGATAGCGCTCCATGGCAGGATTGAAGTAGTAGCTGGAGTCGTAGGTGGAGCCCGTCCATTGAGTTTGCGCCGTCACGTCGTCGCCCTTGCCTGCCGTAATCATGGAGTTAGGCAAGGTGATGCGTTCGTTAAGTACGGGTTCTTCGCCGGTAGAGAAGGCCCAGGAACCAGAGAGGTCGATGGTGCGTTGTGCTGCAACGATGTTGCAGCAAAGGATTAGGATGAGAGTAAAGAGGTACTTCGGCATTGACATTCTTACTATTTCGTTACCTTGTCATTTTGTCACCTTGTTATCTTGTCTATCTCGGCGAGGGAGACTTCCGTGGAGGGGTGGAAACGATTGCTCTGCATGTAGGCCTCGAGGCTTCGGCGCAACTGGCGGGCCGCCGGGCGTTGGTCAAGGTCGGTAATGAGGTCGGCACCGCTTACAAGGAGCGAGCCATTGCCTACACGCACCTCGAAGAGCATAGCCAGCGGGCGAGCCGTGAACCAGTCATCGATGATGCGCACAATGGGTTGAATGCCAGGATTGATGAGGTCGTAGCGAATGGCATCGCAATGCGTCATCATGTCCTGCCATTGGTAATCGCTATAGCGGTCGGAAGGGAACAGAGCCAGCGAGGGATGGTCTGGCTGACAGAGTAGTCCAAGCGTGTGAGGTGCACCATTATTGGTCCAAAGCGTATTCCAGAAAATGCTGGAAAAGCCAACTTCCACCTCACCACCCAGAGCCTTGCTGACACGGCCCCGACCCAACGACAGCAGGACACGGCCACCATTCGCAAGAGCAGACAGCGCACCATCGTCCAGGGTATCGGTTACCACCACTTCCGGCTCCTCACCAGAGGAAGGAACCTCTGCAGCTGCTTCCGGATAGACCCAGAAATTCCACTCGTTCTTGATGTCGCCAAGGGCCACTTCGAGACGAAGCTGCTGCGGTTCTTTGAACATATAGAGAGGCAGTTGTATGGTGCCAACGTGCTGGCAGTTGCCCAATCCATAATACCGAGATGGGAAGCTACCGCCCACAAGCACCTCACCGGAAGTTGTGCTGATGGTCCACGTCACCTCACGTTCCAACGGTTCGAAATAGTTAGCCAGCTCGACATCAGCACGTAACTGCTCCACATTGGTATATATGAGTTTCTCCATGCGCACAAGGGGCACTATTCCGTTACAGAAACGACTGAACTCCCGAGCGTTGGTGTAGCCCTTATCGTCCCAAAACACATCGACAACACCCGTGAGTGCCGTGCCCTGACCAGGGAAGTCGTTGAGCCCCAATAGCTCAAAACCACCGAAATCCTTCGTGCGAAGGGCAGCCTCGATATCGGCCTTATAGCAAAGCGTCTGCAAGCGCCCAGATGCAATGAGGAAACTGTCTTCATAGGCCTGCAGCCCATTGTCGCGCAGGCGGTCACGGAAAATTTCGAAGTTGCGAGCGCGGTAGGCACCCGTGTATTTCTTTATCTCCCGGAAGTTAGGATAGACACACCACTGGCCTATCTCATGGCTGATCATGGGCTGGCTGAAGCGGCTGGTGTAGTCATGCCAATCGTATGCGGTCGATGGTGGCTGACTGTTGATGATGCTTTTCAGGCCCTGCCCCCATTGCTGGATGCGCGGTGTGGGGTCTGAAAGGAAGTCGCTCTCGACAATATTGGGCCATCCTGCTGCCGTGGTGTATATATGGCGAGGATCCTGCTGCTGATAGTGCAGGACAAACTTGCGCAAGTACTCCGCCGTATTCTTGCCACCCGGCTCGTTGCCGTAGGACATCATGCAGAACGATGGATGGTTGCCGTATGCCCGCAGGATGGCATCTGCCTCCTGATAGATGAAAGCATCGATGGGCTTGCCATCGCCGAGTGTCGTCGATTGATTTGCCCATGAGGAACACTCCACATAGCAGTAGATTCCCATCTCATCGGCCACGGAGAAAGCCACTTCAGGCGGACACCACGAATGGAAGCGCACGTGGTTGAGACCATACTTCTTATAGACACGAAACACACGCTGCCAATAAGCCTTGTCGAATGAAGGATAACCCGTCAGCGGAAAGGTGCAGCAGTCAACATTGCCTCGCATGAAGACGGGATGACCGTTGAGGGTGAGCACACCATTGCGATTCTCCCACTGGCGCACGCCAAAGCGGATGCTCTTGTCGTGACGTGACTCCTTCGACTGCACAATGGCCGTCAGCCGGTAGAGTCGTGGATGGAACTCATCCCAAGGCTGCATATCAGCAGGCATTGGCAACATTTCTTCCACTTCGGTGCGGCCCACGCCAAAGCGATGCTCTTTTCGCTTGCTGCCAAGGTAGAGGAATGCCTTCTGTGCCTTTCGGCCCTGGTTGTCGACGACGACCTTTACCCGCAACTCACGGCGATTCAGGTCGGGGTAGACATCGAGTTGGTCGATATGGAGCAAAGGACGCGCCTTGAGAACCATCTCGCCCGCAATCCCGTTCCAATTGCCCTGCGTGTTGTCACTCACGCTATGTGCGTTCTCACCGGGGTCTATGTCGTGAATATGATTGTCGACACGCACCGTCAGCACATGCTTACCAGGCGTGAGCACACCGGTAAGGTCGTAATTCTGAGGTGCACAAAGGTCGTTGCGCTGTCCCACCAGCCGGCCATCGACGTAAAGCGTAGTCAGCCAGTGGCAACGTTCGAAGGTGAGTAGAATGGACTTCTGTTTCCAACTCTTGGGGATGACCACCTCACGTTGATACTCGGCCTCGCCCACGAAATACTTCTCGGGTTGCAGGATAAATGGAACCTTGATGTTGCCTGTCTGGCGATAGCGCTCGTAGGCCGGGGATTTGTAGTAGGGGTTGTGCTCGTCAATCTGCATCAGCCAGGGTGTGGCAACAGTTATGTCGTCGCCAAGATGGTTCGTAAGCATGGAGCCAGGCAACTGGCAGATGGCATCAATGCCATCTGCCTTGATATGCCAAGGACCGGCGAGATCGACAGTCTCCTGAGCCGTGGCGGTTCCATAGCAAACGACACACAGAAGAGAGAAGAGGAGGTGCCTATAGTTCATAGCGCTAAGTGGTAATAAGAGTATCCTGTTCATAGTCCCTGATATGTGATGATTACGTTGTTTACTTGTTCGCCAGGTGTGGTGTCAGCCTCACGGGGAAAGTAGATAGGCATGTTCTCCTGCAGAGGCAGGATGCGGAGTTCTAGCTCCGTGGCACCTGCCGGCAGTCGCCACAAACCAAAGAGCATCGGACGACCATTGTAGAAGTTATCAGCAATAAGCTGACCATTGCAGTAGAGGCGTGCCACGTCGCCGCGGTAGTCAATCTGCAACAGTCGGCGATACTTGGTAACGGCATCATTCGGCACACTGATACGATAAACAGCAGCCTGTTCGAAGTCTTCGTCCGTAGGTTCCTCCGCCACCTTGTTTACTCCCATCGTAATCGTACGCAGCGGTCCTGCGTCGCGTATTTTCTCGCAAACGGCACCAAGCCTGATATCGTCTTGCGGCGTCTCGTCGAGGAAGAGGTGTTCGGCATCCTCTGTCGAGAGCAGATAGATGTTCTGCCAGACAGGCTTTTCCGTGCCACGCGCCTTCACATTGCGTAGCGTCTTTCCATTTTCAAGAACGATAGTGGTTGGGATGCCCTTGATTTGCTGCATATAAATCTTGCCATTGCGCTTGGCAACCAGCTGTGCCGTGGCATAGCGAATGCCGTCGATGTTGACGGGAAGTATACACATGGTACCGGCAGGAATAGTCAGCTTTGGCAGCTTCACACCGCATGCCTCCAGTTGCACATCGCGCTTTGTGGAGAGGTTCTGCAGGCGTTCGTAGTTGTTGATAAAGATAAAACCGCTGCCATCCTTTTCACGAACAGACCAACGAAGGTGCGAGTCATCACCCTTCGCAATGTCTTGTTCGCAAGGGAAACGAGCTGCCATCGGAGCGAGCAACTCGGCATAGTCGTGCATGAACAGATGCAATGGGCGCAACATATAATAATGTGGATTCTTTTGTCCGAACTCGCCGAGCGGTGCCTGGAAGTCGTAGTTCTTCACGGGCATGTCGTTGTAGTTCGTAGCCCGTGTGCGCTGCATCTCGTTGAGCCACGTCTGCCCATCGGGATTGGTACCGCCGTGGTACATGTAGTAGCCCAGGAGGTTAGAGCCCGAGCCGAGCTTCACCAGCGCCATCGAGTAGGCATCCTCGGGATAGAGGTAGGGACGACGGTGGTAGGCAGTCATCATGCCGCCACCCAGCTCGCAGGTGAAGTAGGGGTAAGAGGCGACCTGACACCCACCCCCACCCCCTCCCGAGGGGAGGGGGGCTTGATTAGCTTCTGAGGTTGTGTTGTCTGAAATAGGAGTAATTAGACCCCCAACCCCGACCTGGCACCCACCCCCAACCCCTCCCGAGGGGAGGGGGGCTTGATTAGCTTCTGAGGTTGTGTTGTCTGAAATAGGAGTAATTAGACTCCCCTCC
>OCVV011312327.1_pt1 | contig 18461 bp, 12 predicted proteins | sample 1539721 | NCBI WGS metagenome assembly OCVV01 (sample SAMN02144230, study PRJEB22623) | gut metagenome | biome: sheep rumen | host: Ovis aries | place: New Zealand | reverse complement strand
GGATTAATTAAAAAAAGCTTTTATTGGCCAAATTTAGATTTTTTAGGTTCGGGTTTCGGTTATATTGAAAATTCATTTTCAATGATTGCTGGTGTAATTGATGGCGTTCGTAAAATTAAGCATTTGGATAAATTAGCAGGGTTAGATAAAGCATCTAACTGGTTAATGGGTATTGGTATTGGTATTAATGTCGGCTTAAGCCTATATAATAATTTAACTAATTCTAATTTATCTAATGCACAAAAAGCAGGTAATATAGTAGGCGATATCGTATATATAGCAGCAAGTAGTGCGGCAACATGGGGAGTATCTGTTTTGACCGCTATGATACCTGTTGTCGGTCCTTTTATTGCACCTGTTGTTGGATTTGGTTTTGGAACAGCATTTGATCATTTTTGGCATGGAGAAGATATTTTTGGAATTGATGGTTTTTCCTTGAATCCAGGTGGCAAATCAATTGATGAATGGATTAAGGACTTCTTTACTGAACTTTTTGGAGGCTAATTTCTATGAAAGATAAGTATAGTGGTTTATCAACCGAAGAACAATTAAAACGATATAAAAAAGAAAATAAAACATTATTAGTTAGTGCTATTATTTGTTCCATTGTAATTGTTGTTATCTCGATTTTGTTCTTTGTGTATGAACTTGATAGTGCTATATCAATTGGCTTTTTAGTGCTATTACCTTTTTCTTGGTGGATAGGATATTATATTCCTAAAAAAGAAAATGATAAAAAAATTAAAGAATTAGAAGAAAAATAGAATATTGCGAATACTATAGTTTTAATTCATTATTTTTTAATTCTAGAGGTGTGTAATTAATAGTTACTGTTTTTTTGATGAAGTTGAAAAAGATATTGAAATATTGTTTATGAAAAGATTAATAAAAAAACAATTTAAATAATACTATCATTAAACTGTTTTTTTAAAATCTAATTATTTTAAAAAAACTCGATTTACAAAATATACCCTATAAATTGGACACGATAAAAAAGTTTTGTCAATGTCTTGATTTACAGGGTATATTTTAATAAAGTAGTCTTTTTTCATTTTTTAATAAAATCTTGTAATTGATTAAACAACATATCATTAAGTTTACAACTTATGATGATATCATCTTCATAAAGAGTAGAATCGATGATACCATTGTTTTCAAAAACCATATTTATGATGTTTCCTTTGTGATATGGAACATGTAAGGTAACTATGTGATAAGTTGTTGTTAATTCTTTGATGATAAGGTTTGTTAGTCCATCAAGGTTCATTTTCTTTTTAGCACTGATCCTAATTGTATTTTCATATGTTGGAGGGATATAGAAATATTCATCTATTTTATCCATTTTATTAAATACATAAATCATTGGAATGTTATTAACACCAATTTCTGTTAGAACTTCGTTAGTTGTTTTTATTTGATTTGGATAATTAGGATTTGATGAATCGATAACATGTAATATCAAATCAGCTTCAGTTATCTCTTCTAAAGTAGATTTAAATGCTTCCACAAGGTTATGTGGTAGTTTTGAAATGAAACCAACTGTATCAGTTAATAAATATTTGATGTTTTTTGATTTGATTAATTTTGTTTGTGTTTCAAGTGTTGCAAACAACATATCTTTTTCAAATACTTTTGTCTTACTATCTTGTAAATCTAACATGGCATTTAGAAGTGTTGATTTACCTGAGTTTGTGTATCCACAAAGACAAACTTTGAAAATATTAGAATTGTTTCTTTTCTTTCTTTGGTTTTGTCTATTTAGTGAAAGCTCAGCTAAATCGTGTTTTATATCCGCAATACGAGATTCAATATTACGTCTATCGATTTCTAGTTGAGTTTCACCTTTACCTTTGTTTAGTCCGCTACCGCCTTGTCTAGATAAACCTTGACGAAGCCCTTTTAAGCGTGGAAGAGAATATTTTAGAGAAGCCATTTGTACTTGAAGGATGGCTTCTTTTGTTTTTGCTCTACGCTTAAAGATTTCAAGAATTATATATGTTCTATCAAAGATAGATATTTCTAAAATATCTTCTAGGTTTTCGATTTGAGCTGGAGTTAATTCATCATTACAGATTATGAGTGTTGCATCTAATGATGCAATCATTGTTTTTAATTCCTCTAATTTCCCTGTTCCTATATAAGTTCTTGGATTTGCTTCATCTAAATTTTGAACGAGAGTGCCTACTGTATCGATATCACAAGCATCAGCTAGGTTTTCTAATTCCTTCAATTCATCTTCAATATTACTACTGTTGTTTAAATCAACAGAAACTAGAATTGCTTGTTCACGTTCTTTCACCATTTTATATATTGAATTTTGTTCTGGCATTATATCACCAACTTTCTCTATATGATTATACTAATAAACAATAAATTTATCAATTATTTTTGATTGTGTGAAATAAAAATGGTATAATCATTTTAGTAGTTTATAAAGATGGAGAAAGAGATGAAAAGATTATCATATTTATTTGTCATTTTATTATTCATATTATGTGGTTGCGATAACAAGGTAGAAGATAATGAACCTAAGAAAGATGCAGTTTTAAAGATTCATTATATGACTGGTGAAGAAGAGATTGTGGACGAGATAAAGAATAGTGATGAACTTGCTTCATATGAATTAAAGAAAGTATCAAAAACAGGAAATGTTTTTATGGGCTGGTATGAAGATAGTGAATTTGATACTAAAATAAATATAAGTGATTTTGATATACCTAGTGGAGAAGTAGATATCAATATTTATGCTTATGCAAAATGGAGTAAAGAAAAATATTGGGTTAGTTTTTATTCTGATGGCAAATTAGTGAATAAACAATCAGTTGAATATGGTAGTAGTGCTATTGCTCCTGTTACTAATGCTAAGAAGGGTTATTCATTTGTAGGTTGGAATAAGGAATTTACTAATGTAAGTAGTGATTTAGAAGTTCAAGCAATATATGAATATACAGGAGAAACTAAGAATGTTATTGTAGTGCTCGGTAATTGGATGAATAATGATGGTACCATTTCTAGTACTATGAGAAAGAGACTTGAACTTGCTTTAAGAGCAGTTGATGAGATTGGTGCTGTCAAGATTGTGGTTACTGGTGGAATGGCAAATGCGGCAGCTGGAATTAGCGAAGCACAAGCTATGTATAATTATTTGACAAGTAATGGAATAGATAAAGATATGATTATAAAAGAAGATCAATCAATGTCTACTTATCAAAATGCTAATTATACGATGAAGAAAGTAGAAGACCTTGATTTTGATAATATGATTATTGTTAGTACTATTGAACACTTTGTAAATTATACAACTATTAAATATTTTGATGATGCAATAATGGCAAATGAAAAAGTAAAAGCTAAAGGGATTAATTTGATGATTTATACAAATGTAGGTTCATATTAATACTTCGATTTTAAAACCTGATTTAATCAGGTTTTTTTATTGACCTAATCGTGCTTTATTGACAAAGTAGTAGTTAATATGATAAAATCAATTAAGGAAATATGGGGTGATTTTATGTTATCAAATATTTTGATGATGATAAGTAGCCTTGGAGCCTTACTTGTTGGCTTCAAATTATTATCTGAAAACATTGAAAAATTAGCGACTAATAGATTAAAGAAGTTGTTTAATAGAACTCAAAACAATAAGTTAGCTGGAGTTGGTATAGGTCTTGCCACAACTGCAATAGTTGAGTCAAGTGCAGCAACAACTGTTATGGTAGTTGGTCTTGTTAATGCTGGGGCGATGTCTTTGTATCAAGCAACTGCAGTTATAATGGGTGCTAATATTGGTACAACAGTTACTGCTCAAATTGTGGCATTATCTTCATTTAACTTTGCAGAGTTTGCCATTTGTTTAACTCTAATTGGTATTTTACTTGCCACATTTTTAAAGAAGGATAAAGTTAAATCATTAGGTTTAGCTTTAGCTGGTCTTGGACTTGTATTCTTTGGATTAAAGATGTTAAAGGGATCTATGAGTGATATCGTTCAATCGAGTTCAACTCTTCAAAATTTGTTAACTTCAATTGGTAATCCAATTTTGTTATTAGTAATTGGCTTAGTGTTTACTGCTTTAGCTCAATCATCAACTGCTATTACCGCAATTTTGATTTCAATGGCTGCAGCTGGCATTCAAATTGGTAATGGTGGAAATAGTATATTATTTGTTATTTTAGGAACAAATATTGGTACTTGCGTAACTGCATTGATGAGTTCTGTTGGAGCTAATACAAATGCAAAACGTGCTTCAATGATTCACCTTTTATTTAATACATTAGGTGCTTTGATATTCTTTATTATTTTAGTTTTATATAAAGGATTTATGGATGATACATTTAGAGTATGGTTTGCTGATAAGCCAGCTACACAAATTGCGATGTTCCATACATTCTTTAACTTGATTTGTGCTACTATGTTCTTACCACTTACTAAGGTATTCGTATGGTTGAGTACAAAGTTAGTTAAAGATAGACCTGTTAAGAAAGAAGTTGTTCTTCAAATCGACGAAAGAATGTTAGCTTATCCTTCAGTTGCATTAGCTCAAATTGGTAAAGATATTTCTTTCATGTCATATGAGGCAAATAGAATCTTAAATAGTGCAATTGATGATTTCTTTGCAAAGCAAACTGATAATAAAGAAGATATCGATAAGACTAATGAAAAATTAGAAATTATGAATGAAGAAATAATTGGCTTCTTAGTTAAGATAAGTAGTAATGAAGTAAGTTATCAAGATGAACAAACTGTTTCAGCTTTCCATTCAAATTTAAACGATATCTTGCGTATTGGTGAATTAGCTGACAATATTACAAAATATACAAAGAGTGTTGTCAGAGATAATCTAGAATTTAGTGATCACGTCATTACTGAAATTGGTGTAATGAGAGATAAAATAAATCAACTTTATTTGCATGTTGATATGGCATTTACTTCAAGAAGTGTTAGTAACATGGATAAGATTGAATCGCTTGAAAGTGAAATAGATGATTTGAGAACTAAATTAATCGATGATCACTTAGAGAGACTTAATGCTGGTAAGTGTCAACCTCAAAGTAGTGGTGTATTTGTCAACTTAGTTAGTAACTTAGAAAGAGCTGCTGACCACTTGACATATATCGCTGAGAGTGTAAAAAAGAGTAAATAATTTTTAATTAGCAATAATTTAAAAATTATTTTATATAACTTAACCCCCTAAAAAAAGATAGAGTTAACGCTTTATCTTTTTTTGTTTTGATATTTATATAAAAAAGTGATAAAATCTATTAGTAACTATAGATAACTATTAAAAAAAGAGAATGATTATGGATAACAGAAAGAATAACTTTTTTTACATCTTAATATTTATTAATGTCCTAATGCTTTCACTTGTTCTTTGTACAAGTAGTGTTAAGGCAGCAGGTGAACATATCCACTGTGTATGTGGTTCGTCTCATAGTGATGTTGCGGATCACAATATTGCTAGTAATGTAGAGTGGATTGAAACATCTACTTTACCAACTACTAGTGGTTATTATTATTTGTCACAATCAATTGAAGTTAGTGAATCATGGCATCCAGTTGATGGAACATTCTTATGTCTAAATAATCATAATATTTCTGGTAATGATTTAAGCATAAGTGTCATTACTATTGATCCAGGAGTTACTTTTACACTAACTGATTGTGGAAAAGAAGGAATGATTAGTGGTGGCGCAGGACAGTTGTTTGAAGGACAATATAGAGGTGGAGGTATTTATAACAAAGGTACTTTCTATTTCTATGGTGGGTGTATTAGTGAAAACAGTGGTTTTACTGACAATTCATATGGACAAGGAATCTATAATGAAGGTACTGTTTATATGTATGGTGGCGGTATCACTAGTAATAGTACAAGTGGTGAAGGAACTGGTAGTGCTATTTATAATATAAGTGATGGAAACTTGTTTTTATATGGTGGATCTATACAATTCAATGAGACAAGCAATAGTAGTTGTAGCATTGATAATTATGGAAGTATTACAATAGGAGATAGTATTTTCTTTGATAACGCCGAAACTGGTGAATGTGACATTAGACTTGAAGGAAATACTTTGATTAATCTATCTGATGATTATCCATTACAAAGTGATATGCAAGTTAGTATTGGAATAGGAGATTCTGATAGAATTTCGCAAATTGAAACTGCTGGTAGAGTATATATATCTACACCATCTAAATATAATAAAGCGGCTAATTTTAAATATTTTGAAGGTGATTCTATTGGCGTTTATTATGAAAAAGATAGTAGTGATAATTATTCATTGTTCTTAACATTTTTAAAACATGATTTTGAATATGAAATTAGCGAAGATGGTAAGACAATTACTGCTACATGTAAGGGTGAAAATGGAAATTGTAATCATGTTAATTGTGATTATACAAGTGATCATAATCCAATAAGTTTAACTCTTTATACATCTAATATAACTAATGAAGAAGCAGTTTCAGGAAGTCAATTAGCTTATACATCTGATGTTACAACTTGGGAGGCGGAATTTGGGATTCCTATAATTGAGTATTCCACAGATGAACAAAATTGGTCAACTACTAGTCCTACAACTGTTGGAACATATTTTGTGAGACTTAAAAGTATTGCTGGGGATGATAATTACAATTTATATGGTTCTGCCACAATCAAATGTAATGCACATGTATTAAATCATATTGATGGTGTTGAGCCTACTTGTGATGAAGATGGTTTTTATGATTATTATCAATGTAGTGAATGTGGTTTGTGTTTTAGTGATATCAACCAAGAAAATGAAATCAATGATATCATGGCTTGGAAGAAGACAACTGGAAAGCGTGAAAAGCTTCCTCATGATTTAACTATAACTGTAAATGGAAATAGTATGACAGTTGAATGTATGAATAGTGGATGTAGTTTAAATGATGAACCACTTACTGTTACATTGTTAACTGAAAATATTTATTATAGAAAGAATTTTGAACCAGTCATTCTTTTAGAAAACGGAGATTTGTTCGAAGAGAAGACAGGACTTAGTTTAACTCAAGAATTGATTTATGATGGAAATGTCATAGATAGAGCAGTTGAGGTTGGAGTTTATACAGTTAAATATAAATTCAGTTATAACGGCTCTGATTACGAAATTGAAAATACATTTGAAGTTATGAAAGTAGAATTATCGCTTTCATATCATGCAAGTGATAAAGTATATGATGGTACAAATGAAGCAACAATTGTAATCGATTCAATTGATGGAATTATTGAAGAAGATATTGATAAAGTAAATATAGAAATCTATGCAGAATTTAGTGATAGTAATGTTGGATCTAATTTGATTGTAACAGTTACTTCAGTTAGTTTAACTGGAGAAAGTGCTAAATATTATAGTCTTGACTTGAGTTCATTTGAACAGATGAGAGCAAGTATTACTAAAGCTGATTATGATATGTCAGGTGTTACATTTAATGATGGTGTATTCTATGTAGATGATGGGTTGACACATGAAATATACGTTAGTGGTTTACCAACTGGTTTAGATGGTATACCACTTACAGTTAGTTATGAAGGTAATGGCAAATACGAAGTTGGTATTTATACTGTTGTTGCTAAGTTTGAGACAACTTCAAATAACTATAATATTCCTAGTGATATGGAAGCATTGCTTCAAATATTTGCTGCTGCATTACAAGCTTTTACTACTCCAACTGGTGAAGATCCAAATGGATTAAAAGTTAAATTGTCAACTGAAGATAGTTTAGCTGAAAATGCAAGTTTAAGTGTTGAGACACTTGCTCATGGCGGAAGTGAATATTATGATAATATGATATCTTCAAATAGTGACTTAGGTAGTGATCTTATAACTTATTCCGCTTATAGGATTAACTTAAGAGAAGGGTCTGATATCGTAAGAGATGGCATTTATTTTGTAGAGTTTGATATACCAAGTGAACTAAAAAATAAAGAAGATTGTATGATTTCTATTCTTTATTATTACGATAATACTGTTTCATATATTTATGAATTTTCATCTGAAGATGGAGTGTTATATTTTAGATTAGAGGGCCTTGATGTCGTCATATTTGCATTTAATTTAGATCAAGGTATAAATGAGACAGTTAGTAGAGCACACGATTTTGACTCAATTACTGAAAGCGAACAATCATTATTTGAAGATTATTTAGATAGATTAAATAGTGATTATTATAATCTAGCTTCTATTAATTATGCTGATAGAAAATCAGTCTTAGAAGGTTATGATGATTATAAGAGTTTACTAAGTGATTGCTTGTGTAAGTGTGTATTTGAGCGTAGAAAATTAGAGGCTCAAAGTGAAATTGAAAATAGTGCACATAAACATACTGGAGATAATGCTAGAAGTGTAATTATTTCTAAGGCACAAGACTTTGGTAATGATTTAGTTTATTCTAGAAAATATCAATCAAGTGGAAGTATATCTATTGAGGAATTGATAGAAGTTCAAACTGTAACAATCGAAAAGAAGTTAAATGATACTAAAGATGATATCAGTTTAGCTCAATATATTGATATAAAAGGAAAAGACTTAAGTGGTGAAGAGATGGATCAATTACTTGGTGTAATTGATGAAAAGGATTTGAATTTAAGTGAGAGAATGGATAAAGTGGATTCAATTGTAAATGGAACTTATTTAGGTGAACCTGTTAAAATGAGTTTAGCTTGTAAGATAGCATTTATTACTTTATTTGTTTTGTTTGGTATTAGTCTTCCAATTGGAATAGTTTATACAAATCGTAAACTAAGAAAGGAGGAAAAGCATGAGTAGAAGTGATGTTAGAGATGAATATAATGTTTTAACTCCTGGAAATGATCAACCAAGTGAAATGAGTTCAGTTGGCGAATATTACAAGGTCAATGAATCTGTAAAGATTAAAGGATATAACGAAGCTGAAGAGTATGGTGATACTGGTGAAAAGACAAGTAGTGAAGATAGTAATGGTGAAACAGCACAAAAAGATGATGAACAAACTAGAAATTATTTGAGAAACCAAGCTATGATGAGCGGTAATGTAGTTGGTATGGTTACTTCATCAGTTGCTACTTTTGCTTTAGTTGTTATTGTTGGAACTAGTTTAATCAGTAATATGAAGCAAATCGATGCTAAGCTCGATATTGATGTTACTGCTACTACACTTTCTTACTATTTATCAATCAATCAAGATCCTGAAAAAGTGTTTGTACAAGTCAGAAGTAATAAAGATACTGTTAAACAAGATTTAGGTGAAGATTATGTACTTGAATTTAATGAGGAAGAAGGAATCTATTATATAGGTGGTAAGTTTACCGATTTAGAGATGGATACTGATTATGAAGTTGGTGTTTATGCGAAAGAACAACTCGATAATAAATTAGTTACTTCTCTATTCTTTAAAACATTAGAAGAACCAGTTGTTTCTGATTTGTCTGAGTTTTATGTCACCTATGAATGTTTATGTGGAGCGGATGGTTTCTTCCATTTCAAAATTGATTTTGAAGATGACCTCGGAAGGTATAAGGATTTCAAAGCATCACTTGTTGATGAATATGGAAATGTAGAGTCAATTGATATTGCTAATCCTCATGAAGAACAAAAGATTGCAATAGTTGGATCAAAATTAAGTGGAGAAAATGCGGTATTTAGAATTTGGTGTTATATAGACATCAATGATGAATATTCAATGGAAGAACATTCAATTGAAGAAATTATATTTGAAGAAGAAGTAGAAATATAGGAGAAAAAAAGATGAATAATAATGAGATTAAAGAAAAGAAACCTTTTCCAGTTATTAAAACGATAGTTGTCACATTTTTAGTGGCACTAACAGTTTTAGTAATTATCTTTCAACCTCAAGTTACAGGTCCATTAAGTATTTTTTATACAAAGAGTTTTAACAACGCTATAATTGATTATATGTGGGAACACATTCCTGCATTTGCGAAAACTGTAGTGTTATTCACAATTTGCTGGGTATTACTTATTGGAGTTGGATGGCTTGCAAAGCATCCATTTGCAAAGAATAATAAGTCTAAGACTGTTCATTCAATCTTCATGTCATTTATCAGATGGGTAATCGCTATTGTTGGTATTTTAGTTGGATTATCAATTTGGGGTGTAGATACTACTACACTTGTTGCTGGACTTGGAATTATGACATTGATCATAGGTCTTGGTGCTCAAAGCTTAGTAGCTGATATCTTAGCAGGATTCTTCATCGTATTTGAGGAAGAATTTGAAGTTGGTGATATTATCACTATTGATGGTTGGAGAGGTGTTGTACAAGAAGTTGGTATGAGAAGTACTAAGTTGATCGATGCTGGTGGAAATATAAAGATTATTCGAAATTCTAATATTGGTTCTTTAATTAACCAAACAAAGGAATATTCAGTTGCAAAATGTACTATGTCAATTGAATATGATGAAAATGTAGAGAGAGTTGAATTAGTATTTAAGAATAATATTGAACGTATTCAAAAAGCTATTCCTGCTATTAAAGAAGGTCCTTACTATAAAGGTGTTAGTGAACTTGGAAGTTCAAGTGTTAATTTATTGTTTGTGGCAAAATGTAAAGAAGACGATATTTATCAAGTTCAAAGAGATATGAATCGTGAGTTGTTCTTAATCTTTAATGAGAATAATATTAACATTCCATTTAACCAAGTTACTATTTCTCAAAGAAAAGAGACAAAACCAAATAAAAAAGAAACTGCTAGTTCAAAGCAAACTGAGTCTAAGCAAGCTAAGGAGTTTGTAGATGAACAAAAGGAAGCTTCAAAAGATATTAAGGATAATGCTAATCAATTAGTATAATCATTTATAATAAAAAAGATACTAATTAGTAATTATGTGATTTACTAATTGGTATTTTTTTGTTTTTTAATTATACTTGATGTGATAAAATGAAGATATAAAGAAAGTAGGATAAAAAAATGATAGATTTTAAGATTAAAAAATTGAGTGAAATGACAGTTAAGGAAAAGATTGGTCAAATGGTTATGGGTGGTTTTCCTTCCACATATTATGATGAGACAATTAGGGAACTTGTGGATGAATATTATTTAGGTAATGTAATTTTGTTTACTAGAAATTATAATGGTGCTGATTTGATGAAGAAGTTATGTACTGATCTTCATACAAATATTATAAATAAGTGTGGAACATTACCTTTGATTTCTATTGATCAAGAAGGTGGTAGTGTAACTAGAATGATGAAGGAAGTTGCATTTGCACCTAGTGCTATGACTTGTGGAGCAACTGCTGTAAAAGACGCTAGTTATAAGTGTGGAAAAGCATTGGCTCGCGATATGATGAGTTTAGGTATCAATATGAATTTAGCTCCTTGCTTAGAGATTAATAATGAATGCATGAATTTTACGCATAATATTCGTTCATATGGATCAGATCCAATTAAAGTTAGTAAGCTTGTAAAGAGATTCATTGATGGAGCAAATGAATATGGTATTATTTCAACTTGTAAGCATTTCCCTGGTGGAGGTGATTCCACAAGGGATTCACATCTAGAATTACCTAGAATTGATGCTGATTTTAATAGAATTTGGAATTTTACTTTAATTCCTTTTAAAGAAAACATTGGTGTTAGTGCTGTTATGAGTACACATATCTTATTCCCTGCTTTAGATAAAGATTATCCTACAACTCTATCAAAACCATCTATTACTGGTTTATTACGTGAAAAACTAAGCTATGATGGAATTGTTATAAGTGATGGATTGATGATGAGAGCAATATCAGATAAATATGGAGTTGGAGATGCAGGACTTATGTTTTTAAAAGCAGGTGGAAATATTGCCCTTGTCTGCCATGAAAAAGAAAACATTATTAAGTTAATAAAGAGACTTTGGAAAGCATATGAAGATGGGGAATTGACAGATGAATTAATTGATGAAAGAGTCGGTAGAATTTTAAGATATAAAGAAAAGACTATCGAATACCTAAACAAATATTTTAACAACGACAATAAATTTGTTGCGGATAAAAAAGCTAATGAAGAAATGCAAGAGATTGTTGATAGATCAATTACATTGATTAAAGGTAAAAAACCTAAAATTGGTAAGAATACATTAGTATTATGTCCAGTTGCAAGTGTTGCTAGTCAAGCAGAAGATGTATTTGATGAACGTGACTTAGCAAAAGAACTAAAGAAATATTATAACAATACAATTTATAAATTTGAAAAGAGTGAAGAATTCAAAGAATTAATTAATAACGAAATTGATAAGTATGATGATGTAGTTATTATGAGTTATGATTGTAGCAACGACCAAAATCAAATAGATGTTATTAATAATTGCATTGCTAAGAAGAAAGATAAAGCTTATGTAATTAGTTTAAAGGGACCAATGGATGGAAAGTTGTTTAAAGATTTAGAAAATTATATGGTAGTTTATGAATACACTCCAAATTCAATTCGAACATTAATTAAATTCTTTAAGGGTGAGTTAGAGTGTGAAGGAAAACTACCATTATAAAAAGTAAGAGTAGAAAGAGATTGAATAATCTTTTTCTACTTTTTTATATGTAAACATATACACGAGCGTTTTTTAATGACAAAAAATATTTAATAGTGTATAATGTAAAAGTAAGAAAAGGGAAATATCTTTTGTTATTGTATTCAAAAGGTGTTTCTATAGAAAAGAGGTATAAAAAAATGAACAAAAAATTGGTTATGTTAGCAATTCTAGATGGTTATGGAATTACTGATAGAGTTGACGGAAATGCGATTTTAGCTGCTAAGACACCAGTTATGGATATGTTAAGAAAAGAATATCCAAATACAATTATTGGTGCTAGTGGAGAAGATGTTGGTTTACCTGATGGACAAATGGGTAATAGTGAAGTAGGACATATGAATATTGGTGCTGGACGTATCGTTTGGCAATCACTCACTAGAGTTAATGTAGCTGTTAGAAAAGATGAACTTATTAAGAATGAAGCTATTCAAAAAGCTATTAATAATGCTAAGAAGAATAATGGTAAAGTTCATATTATGGGATTATGTAGTGATGGTGGTGTTCATTCACACATTAATCACATTTTGTATTTGTTAGAAAAGGTTGTAAAAAGTGGAGTTAAAGAAACTGTTGTTCACTGTTTCTTAGATGGTAGAGATGTTCCACCAACAAGTGCTATGGAATACTTAAGTCAAGTTGAAGAAAAATGTAAAGAAGTTGGAAATAGTAAGATTGGTGTTGTAAGTGGTAGATATTATGCCATGGATAGAGACAAGAACTATGATAGAGTTAAGAAAGCTTATGATGCTTTAGTTTATAATGAAGCTCCTATTAAAGATGTAGCTACTGGAATTAAAGAAAGTTATGAAGCTGGAGTTACCGATGAATTTGTAGTTCCATTTTTAGCAAATGGTAATTCAAATATTAATGATGGCGATTCAGTAATCTTCTGTAACTTTAGACCTGATAGAGCTATTGAAATCTCTACAGCTTTAACAAATCCTAAAGCTACTTTAATGCCTGAAGCATTTAAAGAATTTAAAGATTTAACTTATGTTTGTATGATGTTATACAGTGAAAATGTGAAGGGTGATATCGCTTTTGGTGTTCAAAAACTAGATAATATTTATGGTGATGTAATTAGTAAAGCAGGACTTAAACAACTTAGAATTGCGGAGACTGAAAAATATGCTCATGTAACATTCTTCTTTGATGGTGGTGTTGATAAGGAATTACCAGGGGAAGATAGAATCTTAGTTGATTCACCAAAAGAGGTTAAAGGTTTATATAACTTAAAACCTGAGATGAGTGCTTATGAAGTATGTGATAAAGTTGTAAAAGCAATTGAAAGTGAAAAATATGATACTATCATTCTTAATTTTGCTAACTGTGATATGGTTGGTCATACTACAGTTATGGATGCTACTATTAAGGCTGTCGAGGTTGTGGATGAATGTTTAGGTAGAGTATATGAAGCTATTAAGAAAGTTAATGGTGAATTGATTGTTACTGCTGACCATGGAAACGCTGAAAAGTTATTAGATGAAGAAGGTAAACCTTTCTCAGCTCATACAACAAACCCAGTTCCTTTAATCATTTGTAATAAGAACGTTGTTTTAAAGGAAGGTGGATCACTTGGTGATATTACACCTACAATGTTACAACTACTTGGAGTTGATCAACCTGCAGAGATGACAGGAACAAGTATGATTAAAAATTTTAAATAAAAAGGAGAAGTAAATATGCCATATATTAATGATGTATACGCAAGAGAAGTATTAGATTCTCGTGGAAATCCAACAGTAGAAGTTGAAGTATATACTGAAAGTGGAGGATTTGGTAGAGCTATTGTTCCAAGTGGAGCTAGTACTGGTGAACATGAAGCTGTAGAACTTCGCGATGGCGATAAGAAGAGATATGGTGGAAAAGGTGTATTGAATGCAGTTAATAATGTTAACGATGTAATCGCACCGGAAATCATCGGTATGAATGTTTACGATCAAGTTGGAATTGATAATTTACTTATCACTTTAGATGGAACACCAAATAAGGGTAATTTAGGTGCTAATGCAATTTTAGCTGTTTCAATGGCATGTGCAAGAGCTGCTAGTGACTTAAGTGGTATGAGTTTATATAATTATTTAGGTGGATTCAATGCTAGAGTATTACCAACACCTATGATGAATATCTTAAATGGTGGAGCTCATGCTGATTGGTGTATTGATTTCCAAGAAATTATGATTATGCCAGTTGGCGCAAGTAAGTTCAGTGAAGCTTTGAGAATGGGAGCTGAAGTATTCCATCAACTTAAAAAGATTTTACAAAAACAAGGTTATGTGACTAGTGTTGGTGATGAAGGAGGATATGCTCCAAAACTAACTAGTAACGATGAAGCTTTTGAGCTTGTTTGCAAAGCAATCACAAGTGCTGGATATCAATTAGGTAAAGACATTATGTTAGCAACTGACGTTGCAAGTAGTGAATTTTATGATGAGAATAAGAAGAAATATGTTTTAAAGAGTGAAAATAAAGAATTAGATTATAAAGAATTAGTTGCCTATTATGAGTCACTAATCAAGAAATATCCTATCATTTCTATCGAAGATGGATTAGATGAAAATGATTGGGAAGGTTGGGCTTACATGACTAAGAAGTTAGGAAGGAAAGTTCAATTAGTTGGTGATGATCTATTTGTAACTAATACTAATAGACTAAAAAAAGGAATTGCTAGTGGAGTAGCTAATGCTATTTTGATTAAAGTAAATCAAATCGGCACTTTAACTGAAACATTTGAAGCCGTGGAAACTGCTAAGAAAGCTGGTTATACTGCTATAGTTTCACATAGAAGTGGTGAAAGTGAAGACACTACAATTGCTGATATCGCAGTTGCTTTAAATGCTGGTCAAATTAAGACTGGATCACTTTCAAGAACTGACAGAATTGCGAAGTACAATCAATTACTAAGAATTGAAGATGAATTAGGCGATACAGCTAAATATTATGGATTAAAATCTTTCTATAATTTAAAGAAATAATAATTAATTATTAAAATTATTAATTTGTTATAGAAAAGAAAGGGGTGAAAATATGAAGCTTCTTGATTTAATTAATAAAAAACTACATAAGAAGAAAACAGAAGTCATTCAAATCGATGATAAACCTGTACTAGAAGATAATGATATCGATAAAGATGATTCTTTAGAGGTTGTTGATAGCAGTGAAGAAAACCGTGTAGTTAGTAAAGAATTCATATTGAAACAGTATGAAGAGTTTAAAAAGAACAATGAAAAGATTGATTATGAAAAGAATTTTGCATCAATATATTCATTTCCTTTTGAAAAGAATCCAGATTTTGAAAAGACAATTACTGAGATAAGAGAAGGTTTAGGTATTATATCTAAATATAATACTGAACTAATCTATAAGATGAAGATTTTAGAAGACCACGATTATAGTAAACAAGAAGATATGGAAAGTGCTTGTGAGTTACTTGATAAGTCGATTTTCTTACAAAGAAATTTACTTGATGGTTTTAAAGTGGCAAACGAAGATTATTTCGGAAAGCTTAGTATGGTATCTATTTCTGTTGTGGTTGGTAAAAATACTAAGGAAATGCTCGCTTTAAACAATAATGTTTATAAGAAGGTATTAGAAAACAATTTCTCATTATCTAGAGCTTATGACAATATCTTTTATCACAGTGGAGAAAAGATAGTTGGGATTGTTGACAAGATTGTGGAAGCTGTTAAATATACTGGAAAAGACAATGCTAATATTTATACTAAGAGTTATATTTTGCCAAGTGATTATATTATTACACTCGATATAAAAGAATGGACAACTCTATATCAAAAATTGAAGACTGTCTATAATCTTTTAGAAGATAGTGATCCAGCATATTTGATAAAAGTAAAGAAGTACTTTGATGATTTTGAATCTGATTATATGATTGTTCTCTTATATGAAGAAACCAAAAAACATGGTAAAGTTAGCGAGAAATGAGGGAATGATTATATATGAATAGACAAATCGCACATGTATCTAAAGCTGATTTGCATGGACATACAGTTAATTCCGATGGGGAATTAACTGTTTTAGAAATTATAGAAGAAGCTAAAAATAAGGGTTTAGATATCTATGCCATAACTGATCACGACTGTTTTAAGGGTGCAGATGAAGCATACTTTTTGAGTAAGAATAGTGATATCGGAATTAATATCATTTATGGTATTGAATTATCTACTTATCGAAATGGTGAATCAGTTCACATATTGGGTTATTTTAAAGATAGAATAGAAAATACACCTTTAAATGAATTACTAATTAATCAATCAAGATTGAGAAAAGAAAGAGCTTATAAGATGTTTGATTTGTTAGAAGAGAAGTTTGGGATTGTGTTAGACAGAAATGAAATTGAATCTCGTCCTAGTATGACGAGAGGTACGATGGCAAATTTAATTATTGATGCTGGATATAAATATACTAAAGGAGAAATCTTTTCTAAATTAATCGGTGTTGGATGTCTTTGTTATTTACCATCTAGTAAATTAGAGACTAAAGAAGGAATTAAGATTATAAAAGAAAGTGGCGGTATTGCTGTTTTAGCTCATCCATGTCTACTTGAACGTAACTACGTTGAAGACATAATTAATATGGGTATTGATGGAATTGAAGCGATATATCCAAGTGTTAAAAATAGAGAAACTAAATATCGCGATTTAGCGAGAAAGAATGGTTTAATTATTACTGCGGGAAGTGATTTCCACCTTCACCAAGATACAAAACATGGTGAAGTAGGTTCTTGTGTAATAAAGGGACGTGAAGTAAAAGAATTCTTAATTAGATTAAATAAGTAGAGAGTTATTATGAACATTAGAAAATTAGCAATAGAAGCAATTGAAAAAATATTATATAAAGGTGGATATACTAGTATTGTAATCAATGAATATCTTAAGAAGTTTGAATTTACTCCTCAAGAAAAAGCATTATTTACAATTTTAGTAATGGGAACTGTTGAGCGTAAGATTACGCTTGAGTATTATTTAGAGCCTTATTTAAAAAAGAAAAATAAGAATTGGTTGAACAGTTTATTACTTATGAGTATATATCAACTTGTCTATATGGATATAAAAGAATATGCTGTTGTGGATGAAAGTGTTAATGTTGCTAATGTTTATGATAAAAAAATTGGAAGTTTTGTAAATGCTGTTTTGAGAAACTTTTTACGTAACCCTGTCAGAAGTATTGAGGATTTAAAGGATAATAAAGTTAAATATTTGAGTGTTAAGTATTCTACACCTGAATGGTTAGTTGCTTATTTATTAATCGATTATAATGAAGAAGAAGTAAGTGGAATAATTGATTTTAGGGAAGATACTAGATGGAATAGTATTAGAGTTAATACAATACTTTCTAGTAATAGTGAAGTTGAAGAATATTTTGATAGACTTAAGATTAATTACAAAAAAAGTGATATCGTTAATAATGGATATTTCGTAGAAGGAAATGTGATTGATACGAGTCTATTTAAAGATGGAAAGATTACGGCTCAAGATATTGCTAGTCAAAAGGTTAGTGAAGTATTAGATCCTAAAGAGGATTCTATTGTTATAGATATGTGTAGCGCACCTGGGTCAAAGACAAGTCATTTGAGTGCTTTGATGAAAAATACGGGTAGAATATATGCTTGTGATGTTTATGAACATAAGATTAAACTAATGAATAAGAATATGGTTAGACTCGGTTGTGAGAATGTTATTACTCAATTAATTGATGCAAGAGTTGTAAAGAATAAAGTAAAGAAAGAATCATTTGATTATGTTCTTGTTGATATGCCTTGTAGTGGACTTGGTGTTATCAGTCATAAGGTTGATTTGAAATACAATATTACTCTTGATAATATAAATAACATTATTAAATTACAAGGTGAAATTATCGAATCAAGCTACCCAATTTTAAAAAAGGGTGGATATATGGTTGTGTCAACTTGTAC
>OCVV011233259.1_pt1 | contig 18467 bp, 29 predicted proteins | sample 1539721 | NCBI WGS metagenome assembly OCVV01 (sample SAMN02144230, study PRJEB22623) | gut metagenome | biome: sheep rumen | host: Ovis aries | place: New Zealand | reverse complement strand
AAAGGGAAAAATGATAACGGAAACGATACTTGAAAAGAACGTGGACGGTATGTGGTACCCGTACGGCAAATACGATGTAACAACGTTGCGTGGTGTTAGGCAATTAGCATCTGCGGTGGCTATGCTTGCGGATGATTATAAGCTGCGGATATCGTCATTTGAGCATGGTGAATATGAATTCGAAGAAATATATAAAGCGTAAGGGGTGAATGAAATGTCAGATGAATATAGATGTGATACATGTTATTACGAAGATATAGATATAATCGAATATCGTAATGGGCGGGCGGTGTTTGATGAACCATGCGAATCATGCAATGGAACGCACTTGAGTAATACAGAATGGAAATGGTGCAAAAGATTGGATTTGGATGAGGACGAATGCGCTGATGATTATGAAGAAGAAGAAGATTATGATTATGGTAATTATGATGAGTATTATAATACCGTCACGCATCCGGCACATTATACAAGCGGAACGATCGAAACGATTGATTATATCCGAGATAAACTAACATGCGAACAGTTTATTGGCTATTGCATCGGGAACGCTATGAAATATATTAGCAGATTCGATAAAAAAGGAACTCCTATTGAGGATTTGAAGAAAGCGAACGTGTATATCAATTGGGTGATAGAAAGGATGGTTGACGATGCTGAAACGGAATAAACGAATCTATATCGCAGGAAAGATGAACGGCCTGAATAGAAAAGAATGGATGCGCAATTTCGCCAATGCCGAATTGACATTGGTTCGGGATCTTCATTACCATCCTGAAGCGATTATAAATCCCGCTCGGCTTGCATGCTTGTTTCCGAATCTGCCCGATAAAGTATATGCCCGTGTTGATATGGATCTGTTGGATGCTTGCGATGCAATTTACCTGCAATCGAATTGGACGAATAGTAATGGAGCGAGAAAAGAATATCTGTTTGCAAGGGCGAACGGAAAAGATATTATCTTTGAATCAAAGGTGGAAAAGGATGAACGCTAAAGTTTTTTTGAATCGTTACCAAAACAAATACGAAGAAATCAAAAGGACACGCGCACAAATTGTAGCGTTATGGTCTACGCTGCAAACAGTAAACAATGACGGCATGCCAAAGGCCGATGGTGTATCAGATCGGGTTGGAAACATAGCATCCGAATTAGCTGATATTGAATCGCAGTACGATTGGCAAATAGACGAATTAGAATTGATTCGTAATGAGATCGTTAACGTGATAGAACGTGTGCCGGATTCGTTTCAAGGAACGGTTTTAATCAGGCGATATATAGGGTTGGAAAGTTGGAAAGACATTTCAACGCAGATGTTCATATCTGAATCATACGCACGTGGAAAGTTGCATGATAAGGCAATTGGAGCGGTGCAAAAGATATTAGATGAAAGGGATTTGGAAAGATGATTGTATATGTAATGTTGGCTTGGCTAATGGCTATGGCAGATGCTCCGCGATGGTTGTGGGTGCTATGGGGTTTTGGTTTACTGTTTAAACTACTTGAAATTGTGGTGGAAACTAAAGAATAAAAAAGAGTACAAGAGAATACAAAAGAGTACAAAAGAATACATACAATATATGGTATAGTATAAGTGCAGAAATATGCATAAAGAACACACTCAAAAAGGATTCGAATTACAGAACATTTATTCCAGGTGTTCTGTTTTTCGTTGTGGTAAAAACTATGGCAGAACGCAGGGCGGATCGTGTTGGAGCGCATCGGGTCGCATTCGAAAAGAATAGAAAACGGATTATCGCATCACAAGAATATTGTGGCATCTGCGGTAAACCCGTAGACAAAACATTATCCCCCCCGCACCCGTTATCGCCTACGGTGGATCATATCATTCCCGTTTCAAAAGGTGGACATCCATCAGACATTAGCAATTTGCAATTAGCGCATAGGTGTTGCAATCGTGAGAAGTCGAACAAGATGATTAAACCCGTTGAAGCGGATGAAAAATCAATCAGTAACAGAGATTTACCATTAACGATTGATTGGAAAGCGTATCGGGCATCGTAAAAATTTTTTAAAAATAATTAAAACGGTGACAAAGGGGGCATACCACACCCACCACACGCTCCCGGCAATCCACCCGCTGTAACTGCACAGAAAAACACACTGTATTAGTAGGTAATGAAATAATGTTTATTCACGAAAACACATCTGATATCAAAGGAATCGAATATCTCCGCAGAAAACTTAATCTGAAACGGCATCGCGTGAAACTGCGCTATGACTTTTACGAAATGAAAAACGTTGTGCGCGATTTTGGCATAAGCACTCCGCCGGATCTGCGGTATTGGATGGGGTCGCTAGGATGGTGCGCACGGGCCGTTGATTCATTAGCTGATAGGTTGGTATTCCGCGAATTCGATAACGACTTGTATCAGATGAATTCGATTTTCGAAAATAACAATAAAGACATTTTCACGGATTCGGCTATGCTATCAGCGTTGATATCATCATGTAGCTTTATATATATTGCGACAGATGAAAACGGGAATCCGATACTGCGCGTTATCGATGGCATGCATGCAACGGGTATTATTGATGAAACAACCGAGATGCTAAAAGAGGGTTATGCGGTGCTTGAATGGACAAGTACGGGCGCACCAATTTTAGAAGCATATTTCCTGACGGGTGAAACGATTTATTATCGTGATGGTAGGGAAACAATGCGGATCCCGAATTCGGCACCATATCCACTCTTGGTACCTATAATCAATAGGCCGGATGCAGCTAGGCCGTTCGGACATTCCAGGATATCCCGTGCGTGTATGTCGATAGTAGGTTCGGCAATCAGAACTGCGAAACGTTCTGAAATAGCATCGGAATTCTATTCGTATCCGCAGAAATATATTCTTGGAATGGATGAAAGCGCAGAACGGTTAGACAAATGGAAACTTACGATGTCAAGTCTACTGCGAGTGGATAAAGATGAAGATGGAGATGTTCCGAAAGTCGGACAGTTTAGCCAACAGAGTATGTCACCGCACACCGAACAATTAAGAATGTTTGCGGGAATGTTCGCAGGTGAAACGGGATTGACATTGGACGATCTCGGATTCCCATCGCAGAACCCGTCAAGTGCAGAAGCTATAAAGGCATCACATGAATCGTTAAGACTTATTGCAAGAAAGGCCCAACGTGATTTTGGTGTTGGACTACGTAACGTTGGATTCCTGGCAGCGTGTGTGCGAGATAATCAGAGATACAACCGTTCAATTATTTCCAACGTGGAACCCAAGTGGGAACCGATTTTCGAACCTGACGCAGCGATGTTATCGGGTATCGGTGATGGTGCAATCAAAATCAATCAGGCGGTTCCAGGATACTTCGACAATGGAACGTTGCGCGAAATAACGGGAATTCAGGGTGCATCCAACGGGAATGAAACGGAACTTATCTGATATGTGAAAGGATAATCGAATATGGCTGAAAGTATAGATATATCCGAAAAACTGTTAGATGATATCCGAAAAGATTTCCGTGCCGGAATCAAAGCAGATGCAAGCATAAACAAATTGGCGGTCAAGATAGCGAATGGAAAAGGAACGCAAAAAGACATTGCCGTTCTTGCCGATCGGTATGGCATCCAGGCATCAAAGGCATTCAAACACAATATCAAATTAGCGGAAATGCCTAACGAAACATTCTATTGGAATATTGCCGAAAAGACGATAAAACCGATGCTTGAATCTGCATACGAAAGTATAAACAGCTATGCAGCGATACAATCACGATTCGCAGACAAGAGAGCAAGAATAAATATCGGCATAGTGCGTGGACAAGATCCGAACGAACGCATTCGCCAGGTAATGCAATTTGCGGTCAATGCCATGAATCAAACTGAATTGGATAACGCGTTGACGGATCCCGTCATATCCACCAACCGAAAATTCTATGACGATTTCCAACGGGCCAATGCAGAATTCAGAACCGAAGCGGGATTCCGTGAAGTGATCGTGCGTGAATACGATGGTGTTGGACTTCATAACGGAAAAACTCCATGTGAATGGTGCATCGAACGTGCCGGAACGTGGGATTATTCCGAAGCAAAAGACAACGGGGTATTTGAAAGGCATCCTGGATGCGGTTGTACGATAACGCACCATACCGAACGTGGGGCAAACGTGCAAACGGATTGGACATCTAATTCATGGAATATGATTGATGTATAGATAAATAATTACTAGTCGGATTGCAAGAAGGGGGGTGCAAGATTGGATATCGGTAGGCAATCGCCAACGGTATCCGTAATACTTCCTTATACACAAACTAAAGGCGAAGAAGCGGTGCAGCTATACAACCGAACTAATAACGATGTGTATGAATGGCAAGCATCATTGATTTATGACATTATGTCGGAGAACGATGCAGGCTTGTGGACGCATCAGAAATTCGGATACTCATTGCCAAGAAGAAATGGCAAATCCGAAATGGTATTTGTTCGGTGCTTGTGGGGTCTGAAAAATGGCGAACGCATACTGTATACCGCACATCGCACAAGTACATCGCATGCAGTATGGCAACGGCTAGAAAGGCTATGTGAAAAGGCTGATATTGAAATATCATCTTCTTTCAGGGCATTCGGCAAAGAACATTTGTACGCTAAAAACGGTGGCGAAATCGAATTCAGAACAAGAACAAGCACGGGCGCACTTGGCGAGGGGTACGACTTGTTAATCATTGACGAGGCGCAAGAATACACGATCGATCAGGAAACGGCCCTAAAATACATTGTTACCGATTCACCGAATCCGCAAACAATCATGCTTGGTACACCGCCAACGGCAATATCTGCGGGTACTGTATTCGTGGATTATCGCGAACAAGTCCTGACGGGCAAAGGCTATGAAAGCGGATGGGCGGAATGGTCGGTACCCGAAATGAGCGATCCGAACGATGTGGATCTATGGTATGAGACTAATCCATCACTTGGATTGCATCTGAAAGAAAGAACCATCCGTGCTGAAATCGGTGGCGATAACGATGATGCAGTGGATTTTAACATTCAACGGCTTGGCTTGTGGATGAAATACAATCAGAAATCCGCAATTAGTCGAAAAGAATGGGAATCGCTTGCAATAAGTGGCAAGCCAAAATTCAAAGGCCCGTTATTTGTTGGGGTCAAGTTCGGGCATGGTTCCTCGAACGTGTCATTGTCTGTAGCGGTCAAAACTGCCGATAATAGCGTATTTGTTGAAACAATCGATTGTAGACCTTACCGCGAGGGTGTAGCGTGGATAATCGAATTTATAAGCTCGGCTGATGTGAAAGCGGTGGCGGTTGATGGTGATGCGGGCAAACAGATACTTATCGATACCATGAAGCGTGGACACATCAAACCGATTCCGCTAACAATGAAATCTGCGGATGTCGTTACGGCTTGCGGATTGTTCGAACAAGGGGTCGAAAAACAGACGATATGCCACAACAATCAACCCGCATTAACACAAGTGGTAAGTAACTGCGAACATAGGCATATTGGCAACGGTGGCGGATTCGGGTATAATTCGCAGCTTGCTGGCGCGGATATATCATTATTGGAATCGGCAACGTTCGCCCATTGGTTATGTGTTGAATATAAGGAACCGAAAAAACAAAGCATTAGTTATTAAGAGATCGTGCAATCAGGCACGGTTTTTTAGTATATCACAACTACGGATACCATCCGGCAAATATGGGGGATTCAAAAATGTCAGAATTCAAAATTATCGAAACGCAGGAACAGTTAGATGCAATCATCGGTGAGCGTATAGCAAGAGCCGAAAAGAAAACGGCAGAAAAATTTGCTGATTATGAAGAAATAAAAAAGCAGAACGAAGATTATGCATCGCAGATTTCTGCGCTCAAACAGTCAATGGAAAGCCAAAGCGAAACGGCAACGGCAAACAATGAAAAGATTGCCAACCTGGAAAAGCAAGTGGAATCGTACGCAACGGCAGCGGTAAAAACGAGGGTTGCGCTTGAATCGGGATTGCCTTACGAATTGGCGGATAAGTTAAGCGGTACCACCGAAGATGAAATCAGGGCGGATGCGCAGACGATGGCGAAATACATGGTTAATCAGCGTGCGCCTATTGGATCGAATGAACCCGATATCGAAAAGGGCGATCCGAAAAGGGCATCTTTGATGGCACTTGCACAAAAAATCGGAAAGGAATAAAAAATTATGGCTACTATTACAGAAGGTGGAAATTTCCCTATGGATCTTGTAACTGATATGTTTAATGCCGTTACGGGTCATTCTACACTTGCAAAACTTACGGATAGAAAACCGATACCGTTTAGCGGTGTTACTGAATTCATTTTCACGGCAGAAGATGAAGCATCGCTCGTTCTTGAGGGTGGCGCAAAGCCTGCGGGTAATGCGAGCGTAGATCCCGTTATTATCAAACCGCTGAAATTCATATATCAGCAGAGGGTATCGGACGAATTCGTGAAGTGTTCGGACGAAAAGAGACTTACATATCTTGAAACGTTCGCAGATGGATTCGCCCGCAAGATTGCAAGAGGATTTGATATCGCTGCGATGCATGGAATCGATCCGAAAACGAAAACTGCGGTAAGTGATATTCAGGGAAATAACTTCGATGATCTTGTCACCAATATTCCGTTTGACGCATCAACAGACGTTCTTTCAGAGAAAATCGAACTCGCAATTGCGCAGATGCCGGATATTGCAGTTACGGGAATTGCATTTGCACCGAGCGCAGCAGCTAACCTTGCGACAGAAAAAGAAAACGGGGTAACGCAGTTCCCTGAATTCAGAATGGGGCAGAATCCCGATGCTTTTTATGGCATGAAATCTGATGTGAATTCTACGGTTATAGAGCGCGCCACGGGTGATACAAACAATACTATTGTATATGTCGGTGATTTCGCAAATGCGTTTAAGTGGGGTTATGTCGAAGAAATCCCGCTTGAAGTTATCAGATATGGTGATCCCGATGGTGCCGGACGCGATCTTAAGAGATATAACGAAGTATGCCTGAGATCCGAAGCGTATATCGGTTGGGGAATTCTCGATGTAGCAGCATTTCGCATGATAACAATTTAATCAGTAGGAGATTGAAGTAAATGGCTAATTTTGCAACGGTAGCGGATGTTATCGATATAAGTGGAAATGAATACACGCAGGCGGAACAAGACAGAATCGAAACGCTATTGCCATTGGTATCGGCATTGATAATCAATGAGGGTGCTAAAGTGGGAATGGATATCGAAACGCTTGTATCTGAAGATGAAAACTATGCTGCCGTTGTCAAAATGATAACGTGCGATGTGGTTGTGCGTGTTATGCGTCAATCGACAACGGGCGAACCGATGAGCCAGGAATCACAATCGGCACTTGGCTATTCGTGGTCGGGATCCTATGCGGTACCTGGTGGCGGGGTCGCTATGTCTTTGATGAATAACGAAAAGAAAATGTTAGGAATCAAACGGCAGAGATATGGCGCGATGGATATATGGGAACGGTGAGACAAATGGCAAGAATCAAAGGTATAACGGTTGTTCTTTATGAAACAACAGAAAACGGTTCAGATCCATTTGGCGAACCCATATATATCGAAAGTGAAACAAAAATAGAGAATGTTCTTGTTACTCCATCATCTAATTCCGAAATTTTGGACGCGGTGAATTTGTATGGTAAAAAGGCGGTGTATACACTTGCTATCCCGAAAGGGGATACACATAATTGGACAGATCATCGCGTTTCATTTTTCGGAGAAGATTGGCGGGTATTCGGTATCGAACAAGTGGGCATCGAAGATAATATCCCGTTGGAATGGAATAAAAAAGTAACGGTGGAGCGGTATGAATAAGGTTGTTTTCGAATTGAATGAAGATGGAGTGCGTGAGCTGATGAAGTCGGACGAAATGAAATCGATTTTAGAACAGTTAGGCGCACAAAAGGCAGCGCAAGCAGGGCCGGGATATTCTTATGCCGTGCATGATTTTCAAAATCGTTCGGTTGCGAATATTTTTCCGAACGATGCGGAATCTGCAAAGGACAATTACGAAAACAATACTCTTTTGAAAGTGATAGGCGGATAAATGGTTTTGATCGAACAATTGATATATGAATATCTGAATGAATGCAAAGATGCGGGCGAAATATCTGTACCCGCATTTTTAATGCGCCCTGAAAACGAACCAACAGAATATTTGTTAATCGAAAAAACGGGGTCGGCTGAATCGAATCGAATCACATCCGCCACGATCGCAATTCAATCATACGGTTCCACGCTTTATCGTGCGTCCACTATCAATAGTGAATTGAAAGCTTGTATGCGCGATTTAGTTTCCAACAACGCAATTAGTAGATGCGTATGTGCGACCGATTATAATTTCACGAATACGGCAACAAAGCATCCGCGTTATCAGGCGGTATATGAAATCACATATTATGACGAATAAGAAATAGTAATAGAAAGGGAAAGCAAATGGGTGTTTCAAACGTAAGCACGGGCAAACCGAATGTTGCGGGTGCTATTTATCGCGCTCCAATCGGATCTACAATGCCGACAGATGCAACAACTGCGCTGGATCCCGCGTTTCAGAAACTTGGTTATGTCTCCGATGATGGGGTAACGAATACGAATTCGCCTGATTCGGATACTATCAAGGCATGGGGCGGTGATACCGTTCTTACACTTCAGACAGAAAAAAACGATGAATTTCAGCTTACACTTCTTGAAGTGCTTGATCCGAACGTTCTTAAAGCGGTATATGGGTCGGATAACGTAACGGGCGCACTTACAACGGGCATTACAGTTACGGCAAATTCGGACGAACCCGAAGAAGCAGCATGGGTTATTGATATGATTATGCGTAATGGTGTTCTCAAGAGAATTGCCATTCCTGATGCGAAACTTTCCGAACTTGGCGATATCGTTTACAAAGACGATGAAGCGGTCGGATATGAAATCACACTTCAGGCGATGCCGGATGCAAGCGGTAATACGCATTACGAATATATCATTGATCAGTAATGAAAGGAATAGAAATGGCGGATACAACAAAGGGAACAACTAAAAGCGGATTTGAATTCGAAATCGATTCCAACGTGCTTGACAATATGGAATTGGTGGATGCACTCGCAGAAGCATCAGAAGATGCCACACAAATTTCAAAAGCGATTCGAATGATATTAGGCGATGAGCAGAAAAAGAAATTGTATGAGCATGTACGGAATGAAGATGGTGTTGTATCCGTCACGGCTATTTCCGATGAATTGCTTGATATGTTCGATATCATCGGAGATGAAGCAAAAAACTGATTGGCCTTGCCGGACTTGTCGCAACAGATCGGAACGCTTTGATTTGCGATTTTGCGCAAGTTTATCACATATATGATATTCGCCAATTTCCCGCGCGATATATTGCGATATTGGCGAACGGTCTTGGCGAAGATTCAAGAATCGGGCGCGCGGTATTAGGAACAAAAGCAGACACAAGCACGATCCTAATTGCAAAGATTCTTGATTGTTTCAATATTTGGTTGTATTCGAATTCAGATCCGAAAAAACGTGGCAAAGAACCCGAATCCTACGCGGATGTGTTCTTGAATGTGAACCAGGATGATAAAACTGCGGGATTCGCAAGCGGTGAAGAATTCGAACAAGCACGAATGGAAATCATTCGAAAGAGTAACGAAAAGGGAAAAACCTAATGGCAAGCGAATTAGGAAAAGCCTATGTGCAGATAATGCCATCTGCGCAAGGCATCAAAGGTTCAATAACAAAAGTATTATCAGGCGAAGCAACAAGCGCAGGTGATAAAGCGGGCGCAACGGCTTCGAAATCTTTTGGTTCGAAATTCTCATCGTTAAGCGGAAAATTTATCAAAGCGGGCGCGATAGCATCTGCAGTATCCGTTCCACTTATTGCGGGCATCAAAAAAGCGATGGACGCGTATTCGGTGCAGAACGAAGCGGAAACGAAACTGATAGAGATTTATAAAACCCGTATGGGGGTAGGTAAAAAGGCTGCGAAATCGACTTTTGATTTGGCATCTGCGCTTCAAAAACAAGGCATTATCGGTGATGAGGTGGCTATATCAGGCGCACAACAGTTAGCCACATTTGCTAAATACCCGAAAACGGTTAATACGCTTTTACCCGCTATGAACAATCTGTTAGCACAACAGAAAGGGGTTAACGCGACAACGGGCGATGCGGTCAACATTGGCAATCTGATGGGAAAAGTCATGCAGGGGCAGACGGGCGCGCTAAAGCGTGTTGGAATCTCATTCACATCCGCACAAGAACAAGTGTTGAAATACGGCACCGAACAAGAACGTGCAGCGATGCTTGCAGAAGTTATCACATCAAACGTTGGTAACATGAATGAAGCACTTGCGCAAACACCATCGGGCAAGATTCAACAGTTAAAGAATTCATTGGGCGATTTGTGGGAAGGTATAGGCGCATCATTGGCACCGGCACTTGCATCGGTCGCATCATTTCTTTCTGAAAGAATCGTTCCCGTGCTTGAACGGGTTGTAAATTTCATGGTTGCTCATCCGCTGATTGGCAAAATCGCATTAGGTCTTACGGGAATACTTGCGATAGGTGGGCCGTTGCTGATAATGGTTGGCGCGATAATATCTGCGGTAACTGTTATCACACCATTGATCGCGGGAATCGGTGTTGCGATAGCTGCGGTAATAGCGATCGGGGTTGTGCTTATTGCCAATTGGAACAAAATCAAAAAAGTGGTTGTTGCAAATTGGAATAGCCTGAAAGCACAAGCGAAAGCGGTATTCAACGGCATCCGTAGCACGGTTACCACGATAACCAACGGGATCCGCACGAAGATAACATCCGCCTGGAACGCAATCAAGACGAAAACCACATCGATTTGGAACGGCATCAAAACTGCGATAACTTCACCATTTAAAACCGCTTATAATACCGTGATGGGGTGGGTAAATAAAATCAAGTCCATTTTCCCGTTTAAACTTGGAAATATCGCAACATTGAAAATCCCGAGAATAAAGGTTGATGGCGGAAAAGCACCGTGGGGCATAGGCGGAAAAGGTCGCAAGCCTAATTTTGATATAACGTGGGCAGCAAAGGGCCTTATTGCCAATTCACCGCAGTTAATCGGTATCGGTGATGTAAAGGGCGGTGAAGCTGCCGTACCACTCACACCATTTTGGAATAGGCTTGATGCGTGGGGCGATTCACTTGTAACGGGCATGAACACAATAGCATCTGCGGGTGCTTCTAATTCGGGTGTACAAGAAATCGTTCTGTACGCATTCCCGAACGGGCCTGAAATGTACAGAACGGTTGTTAATACATACGACAAAGGAAAGAAACGGTTAGGCTAATGGCTACGATAGATTATATATATTTTGATACGAATAATGCGTTGCCAAAACCCGTAAATTTTATGCCGGAACGTGAAGATGTTTACGCATCTGAAATCACGACCTGCACGGGCAAATTGATTGCGGATCGCATCGGGTGGAAATTCGCTGACATCAAATTGGAGTGGGGCGCACTTACTCAAGCGCAGATTGATATTCTTGTAAATATGTCAGGAATCCATACGCTCACATTTGACGATGCAGATGGAACGCATACAGAAAATGTTATCAGAAAAAGCGCGGTATCGCTCCGCAATCGAAACACGATAAACGGGGTAACATATTGGCGCGATGTTAGTTTAGAATTGGTGTTTACAGATGTCCACAACGATTGATATAGAAAACGCAAAACAGATACGTGAACCGATGCAAGTATATATCCATCTATTTTCGGGTGGAACGGCATCAATTTCAAGTTATACGGCCCATGCACCGTACAAATCGTATGATTCTACACTTGGCAACACTTCATATCAAGTGAGGAACATAGCCGATTTGGCGGGTGATGGTTTTCTGTTAGATGGTAGCGCGGAATGGTATGATTCCTCAATTGCACCATCTGAAAACAATGGCAAATTAGGCTTGCGGGGTAACGTGGGCGATAATGTGCAATTGAGTATAAGCGCATCGCAAACGCTTACTACAGTTACAATTGCATCACAGAATGTTGATTCAATTCTTGTCGGTTCGGAGATCTACCCATCAACGGGATTGAACGTTATACCGATTAACGGCAGAACCGCAACTATAACATTTGTGCCGATCGACACGAACAACAGAGTAATCATCGATTATCTGATACCAGGTGCGGAATTTTCCATCACGAACAACAACTTGGTATCATGCGTACTTGCGCTGCGGTCGAATTTGAATGTAGAAAATCATAGTTGGGAAGAATCTGAAATCGAAGTAAATATGTATTATCCGTACAACATATCGGATACGTTCGCATATATACAGAGTGATTTTCCGATAACGTACCAGGCGGGTTATGACGATGATTTATCTGAATTAAGACGTTTTTATTTATCAGAACCAATCACGCAGAAAGACAATGTTATTACCATTCATGGTGTTGATGCATCGCATCTATTGGATTCAAGGACGATGCCGGAACAATGGTTAAATTTGAACACGGGCAATGCGCGTGAAGCGATATACAATAAATTCGTGCAGTTAATTCAATCTACGGGAATAACGTTGATTCATAAACAAAATGTATCAAGAGCGAATTCGGGAACGCTACGTTATTCGGTTTTGCCTGAAATGACGGTTCGCGATTTTGTGGCGGGTGTCATGAATCTAACGATGAATTATAAGAGATCGGGAACATATTATGGGATTCAATTTGTTGATGCGGGTATTCCAACGGTGGAATTTGGCAATGGAAAAACATTCGGAAACGAATGGACATTGAACAAATCTGATTTGGGGGATTGGTCGGAATCGTATGAACAAAATATTGCAGTAATTCGCAATTCTAACGATGAACGAAAATTCAATGAGACAATCACTAATCCGGGCGGCGGGACACGCGTGCCTTTCGGGAACTTTCCATACTATTTGGAACATATTTTGCCCGTGGGCGACAAAAGCCAGTATACACCAACGAAAAAAGGTCAGGACGTTGACGTTAGTTTTGATGGCATCTCGTTCGCTTTTGCGGTCGGCATCAACACGGCAGCGCTCACTCCATCGAAATGCGTTGGAACGGTCAAGGCTGATTCGTATCTTGTGGACAACGGGCCGGGTTCTCTTATTTTCAGGTATCAACTCAAAAACGGAGCATACGTTGTTGCAGATCCCGCAGCGATCTCGGGCGGGGTGAAGTCATTCGCTAATCCTAATAATTTGCCGGGAATAACGATTGATTTTGAGCCTTTTATATATGGGCAATTGCTTGATGCAAACGGGGCGAATGTATTCAATCATGCTTCATTGTTCAATCGTTCATTGCGCACGGGGTCATTTGAATTCAAAGGCGATCCGCGCATGCAGCCATTGGATTATTTGAATATAACGAATGATACGGGCGATGGGCGCGGTAATATAACGGCTCGTATAACTGAAATCGAATTAACGCACGAATCAGGCGGAACGAAAGCAAAAGTTGAATGGCGCGAATGGAGTTAATGAAAAATGGCATGGATAACACCAATAACAGATAGAACAACGGGCGCACGGTGTACGGTAACGGATATGAACCGAATTGCGGGCAATCTTGATTATCTTGCATCGGAATTGACAACGTATCAATTATATAGCGGTGCGACAGTACAAAAGACAACGTACACCAATAATGATTATGTGACAGTTGCCAATTGGGCGGACATTTTGAGCGTACTGAATGCAATGGTTGATTCGCTATCGCTTACCATAAGCGGAACGGCAACAAATGCAACAATGTATGACAATTTCAACGTGGTTGAATCGATAACGTTATCAATTTATGAACGTTTGCAGTTATTGCTATTACAAGCAAATAACAATCATTACGCAGGCGATTCACTTTACCCACAAGACACGATATCGGCTTATTCGGGCGGTATCGCTATTTAATAAAGAAAGGGAAAATACAATGGCATTTACAGACAGAATCGTTGAATATCCTGGACGATATACGCTCACAAATGCGGATACGGGAATTGTACTTGGTACATTCGATTTGGTACGCGCTGAAGGTGAAGTATATACAGACGGTACACTTCTGAACGCAAACAATTTGAACACACAAACACAACTTGATTCAGATGTGGAAACGATTTTCACCAACGCGGGAATGAGCGCGGGAACATATCAGAATGAAATGAGTGACGCCTTAAAATTCACGGCAGATAAAATAGTTGCGGAGCAAATCACGCTACCGCCGGTATCGCCGTTCACACTATCCGGAGCGTCACCGATCACGGCGGTGAAAATGGGGAGCGTGGTAATGGTCAATGGCGTGGTTAAAGTTACTCAGAATACGGCGTTAGATTCTTCATCGAAAACTGTTTGCACTTTGCCCGAGGGATGGCGCCCCGCTGATACGGTTTACGCATTAGCACAATCAAGCGGCACAATGTTCGCGCTTTTGGACGTAACAAATAGTGGGCGGGTCAGGCTTGGGCGATTGCGCGATGTGACAAATTCAAGCGGATCTTTTTCGACAGCAACACCGTCAACATGGCTTCCATTTACGATTACGTTCATAGCGAGCAATTAAAAGGGGGTTGCGAAATGAGCAAATATCCATTTGTACAAGCGAAGAAAATATCATACGGCACCGAACGAAGCCTGAATGATATACGATATATAGTCATTCATTACACGGGCAATCATGGTGATACTGCAAAAGGGAATGCGTCATATTTCGCGCGATCGGGTGACGGTAACACACGAAACGCAGGGGCGCATTTTTTCGTAGATCAGGGCGGAAACGTATATCAAACAATCAAACTGCGATATACTGCATGGTCGGTTGGTGGATTCGTCACAAAGGCAAACGGGGCAGCTTCATATTATTTGAAATGCACGAACACGAATTCGGTATCCATCGAATTGTGCGACATAGCCAAAAAGGATCCATCGCAAGATATGATTGATGCGGTAAAAGAAGTTATCGCATATATCCGCGAGAAATGCCCGAATGCCAAAAAGGTTATTCGTCATTGGGATGTTAGCGGGAAAAGTTGTCCGGCAAGAATGACGGGAACAGACAACGTACATTGGAAAGCTTTTTTGAAAGCAATTGGCGAAACGAAAAAAGCATCTCCGATTTATCCAACAAAAAACATTTATTACGGCTACCAAAACGAACAAGTCAAACGGCTACAAAATTGCCTGAATAAAATAATGAATGCGAAACTTACCGTTGATGGTTCATACGGGCCAAAAACATTAACTGCGGTAAAGGCATTCAAAAAGAAATATATGGGCGCAACAAAACCAACGGATAGAATCGGCCCGAAAACACGTGCGAAGATTAAAAAATTGATTATGAATAAGGGGTGAACGGTCATGCTAACAGAGGGTATCGTTATTGCACTTATAACGGGCAGTATGGCTATCATCTCCAATATCATGGTCGCGTGGGCGCAGAATTCGAAAACTGTATATCGAATCGATCAATTGGAAAAGAAAATGGAAGCGCACAACAAATACCAAGATCGGATCGTAATTCTTGAAGAAAATACAAAGGCACAATGGAAACGCATTGACGAGATGCGCGAACAATTGGAAAAGAACACAAAGGGGATGTAAAACATGAGAAGAACATGGATTTATTCCGCTACAATCAGGGCGATAAAGACAATGGCACAAACTGCGGTTGCCATGCTATCTACTGCGGTAGTGCTTGCAGATGTCGATTGGAAATACACGGTATCGGCAGCGATCTTGGCGGGCATACTGTCCATTTTGACATCACTTGCCGGATTGCCCGAAGTGGATGATACAAAGATTTATAACAGAAATAATAAAGATGAAATAGAAATCGAAGAAGCAAAAGACGAATAATGTTATTGATTCAATGAAGAAATGCACATTGTCTCTAATCGTTATTTTTCATTTTTAGTATTCTTTCTTCTATGCATTTGGCACCGTTGGGAATAATCCTGGCGGTGCTTTTTGCTTGCGATAAAATAAATATACGCATAGCGTGCAAAATGCATTGACAACTATACGCAGTGCGTGTATTATAATAAGCGAAAAGGGGATGAGAACAAAGAAAGGGTGAACAAAATGAATAAAGTAGAAAAGATGGTAAAATTCGTTGAAGAAGAACTGAACGATAACAACAAATGGCATAATGCCCACATCACTGCACACGGCGATTATAATGAAAAATATGAAGAAATCACAATCTCATTCGAAACAAAACATAAAGAACTGTATGCCAAAACAATTATTAAAGTAGCTGAAATGGGCGGTATTGTCCGTTTTACAGATGTATTTACACTTGCAACCGTTATCAGATTTTACGCATAAATAGAAAGGAATACTAGCCATGACAAACGCAGAAAGAATCAAAGCCATGAGACAATTCACGGGATTAAGCGCAAAGAAATTCGGTGACAAATTCGGGATCCCGATGCGCACCATACAAGATTGGGAACGTGGCGAACGTAACGCACCCGATTATGTCATCAATCTAATTAAATACGCACTTGAGGTTGAACGTATCATCCCAATGGTATATGTATTCGAAGCTCACCGCTCACAAGATGAGATCGGCACGGTTAAGTGGTTTATGAACGAATTCGAAGCGTTAGATTATGCCTACGATGCATGGAATGAGTTGGACGAGGACGAACAGAACAGTTACAAAGAAGATTCTGCCGGAACGTTCGGTGTTTATCTCTATCGGTGCGAATGGAGCGAAGAACACGAAATGTTCATGCCCGTTCAAAGTTGGGATGAAACATGGAGCGCATTTTAAAGGTATAAAGTATCGACCGCCATTATAAAAGTCGCTTAAAACGCAATTTTGGCGGTCGATTTTTTGGTGTTTTTTGAACTGTTTTAGATGTACAATTTATATTCGATTCTTATCTCGTCAAAGGCACTTTTCTTTGATGCAGAAGTGATTTTACCACGTTCAATTACTTTACCAACGAATTTTGCATCGCTCGGATAATTGTCATGGATGTACTTGGCGGTTCCAGGAGATATAATCCCGAAGTCTAAACCCGTGCTTGGTTCGATAGCTAGATAATAGTATCCGTTTTCATTCTGATAAGGTTGGATGCCGATTGGATCGCCAACTTTCAGTTTTTTACCGATTTTACCACGAACCTTACGGGGATTAAGAAAACAATAATAATCGTATCCGAATAGAAGATTGTCGAAAATCTTTTCAGCCTGGACATTATCGTAATTAGGCAAGTCAATTTTATTTTTCATTTTTAACACACTCCAATTTTAAAAACACACTCCAATTTTAAATTTGTTATTGATTTTTACAATTCATAGTTTAAAATAGATTGTAGAAGTTGGCAAGGCCGTGTTAATCCTGACGGTCTGCACAAGTGAATAATTCGCTGCATCATATATTTTTTATACTTAACTAATCCGAAAATTATGAGAATCGGAATAGTTGCATGATTTGAAAATGGTGCATCATTTATTCACTGAATAGTGAAAGGAGTGTGTCACCATGATAACAAAATCTGTACCACGTTACAAATCTATCCGTTCGGAAGATCCACAACAATTTGATGAACAAATAAATAAGGCTATGGACGAGCTATGGCATTTGAAACCCGAAGTATCAACTGATAATACTGCGGGCATTTTTAGTGCGCAGATTCGGTGGATGGAAACAACAAATATTCCCGAAACAGTAAAGGACGAATTCAACCTTAAAGATATGCGCTATCTGTGCAGACAATGCCCGTTATATGACGATCCAGGTGATAAACGGCTCAAATATGCACCATGCAAATACTGCGAGGACGGGAAAACGTTACTGAACAATGAATGTTGTGAACTATTTTACAAACTTGTCAAGCAAGGCGAGATCGTACCCGATACAGACCCGTTGCCGATGAAAAAACAGATGGTCGTACATGGTACGGGGGTGAAATGGATATGATCGCAGAACTGTTATTAACCATCGGTATTGGATGCAATGCCATTGTGGCGGATGCGATGCCGGAGTATATGCCCATCGGAGATTGCCGAATTACTACTTATTGTCCAACATGCAACGATGGTGCAGGGCATGAATCATCGTCAGGTACCTATCTTGAATACGGGCATGCAGCGTGTAGATGGCTACCGATCGGAACGGTTATCGATATTGAGGGTGAGCGGTTCGAAGTCGTGGATACCTGCGGAACGGATGCAATAGATATTTATCTTGAAACAGATGAATGCAGATGCAACTTGAATGAGTATCGCAGAGTATCGATTGTAAATGAGGTAAACGGAAAATGAGAAAGAAATACAGACTTAATCCAAGACGGAAAAGAATATACAAGGAAGTATTCATTTTTACACTAATACTCTTGATCGGTGGCATCGCTACAACGTATTTGGAGTTTTAAAAACAGAAAGGAAAAGAACCATGTGTGAAAAGAAAAAATATGTATGTCTTGAAT
>OCVV011300550.1_pt1 | contig 18470 bp, 19 predicted proteins | sample 1539721 | NCBI WGS metagenome assembly OCVV01 (sample SAMN02144230, study PRJEB22623) | gut metagenome | biome: sheep rumen | host: Ovis aries | place: New Zealand | reverse complement strand
TGTCGGCTACCGCTACGGAATAGGCGCCGGCAGCTACTACGACTGGGCGAAACTTCGCCGCGCCACAAAGCCAGCCGACATGGCCAGCGCAGTCTGGCAGACGCGCTTTGACGAAATAGCGCAGGCTGGCTGCAAAGAAGGCGAAGAACGGCTCGCGAGACTGCGCGCTGCATTAAGCGCAGAAGCTGAACAGATCGCCGCAGCGCGTGTGACGTCAGACAGTGAACCGTGCGCAGCGGCGAAGCAGACCGCGCACGCCTAAACGCACAAGCCGCGCCTGCGTGCAGCGTCTATTGAGTGGGGGGGCGTGGCAGGCGCGTTGCCTGCCAGCGCACGGCGCGGCTTTTTTTGATTAGATAAGGAACAACAGAACATGGCCGAGACCATTGAAACATATCCTGCGCAAGTCACCGGCATTGACGGCGAACGGCAGGCCATTGTGCTTGTCTTGCTTGCACATAGAGAAGACGCAGACGGCAATATTGTTGCGCTGACCGCTTCGCAGAAAGAAGCCGCGCGGAATGCCGCGCAGGCAGCGCTCGAAATAACGCCTGGCACAGAAGTCTTAGGCACTTCGACCGCGCTGCTGCTGCCGAACGTCGAGCTGGCAGACGGCGAAAGCCTGACGCTGCACATCAACGCCGAAGTCGTAAAGAATGAAGCTGCGGCGGCTGCCGCCGCTGAACCTGAACAGACGGATGCTGAATAATGGCGCAGCTATACTTTACCAGCAACGCAGACAGCGGCGACGGCACCCTCCGCGCGGTTATGACTGACGCGGCAGACGGCGACGTCATCAGCCCTGATCCAGTAGCCTTTGCCGGGCTGGCCGCGATCACAATCAGCCTGTCGTCAGCGCTGCCGCTTGTCTCTTGCACTATTGCGGGAACGCCGACGCAGCGCATCGTTCTTGACGGGCAAGGCAGCGCAAACTTCGTGCGCGTCACGTCGTCAGGCCACAGCTTGACGTTTGAAAACGTCGACTTCGTCAACGGCTACCGCACGACGAGCAGCGAGTCTCCTTTTCAGATAAACAGCACGCGCTTTTCAGGCGTCTTTAATGGCTGCCGTTTTATAAACAACACAGGCGCGGCTGGCGGATTTTTGCGCGGCGTGACAGCGGCAACAGGCGCCACGCTTACGTTCACAAACTGCGTGGCGTGGGGCAACGAGCACACATTAAGTTCATATTCTGCGTCTGTCTTTACATACCAGTCAGGCGCCGCGCCTTCAATTACGCTTGAAAATTGCACCTTCGACACTAATGGCGAGGTGCCTTTTACTAACCCCGGCAGCTACACGCGCACTGGCTGCTTGTTTAACGGCATAAACGACTGGCAAATTGACTTTGACACTGTCGGCTTCGTCGACCGCGCAAACAACGACTACCGGCTCGCGCCAGGCTCAGCATATCTGACAGGCGGCGCAACTACCGGCGCTGACATCCTAGGCCACGCGCGCACAGGCTCTGTCGGCGCTTACGACGGCAGCTGGCTCGTGGCTGCGGCTGGCGCGTCTGTCAGCGTGGCTTCGGCGCAAACAGTCGACTGGCTCGACGTGGCAGCGACAGGCAGCTTGACGCTGGCTTCGCAAGTGGTACTGACCGTGCAGCGCGGCGTGACAGTAACGACCGGCAGCGCAATTTCTGCTTCGACTGGCCGCGCCTACCTTGTAGCGCCGGCGCTCGACGCCGCAGCTGCGGCTACGCTGTCAAACGTCGTCGTGTGCGTCTCGGGCGCGGGCGCGTCGAACTTCGCCGCCACGACTGCCGGCATGACGTGGAACGCTACCGACAGCAGCAAGCCTGTCTTGCTGGAGCTTGTCAGCAGCGGCGTCTACACGACCATCGCGCAGACCGCAGGCACAAGCTACACAACCACGCTGGCCAGCGGCGCTACCGTGCGGCTGTTTGACGGCGTGGCATTCCTGTCTGCTACCGTGCCTGCGCCACCCGGGCCGAGCGGCGATTTTGATTTTCACGCCTGGGGCGTGTATGGCGCCACGATCACAGTGTCTGTCGGCGTTCCTTACCTTACAACCACGCAGACAGCGTCTGCTTATACAGTAACGCAGGATTTTATTCTCATGTCTGACTACTACAACGCGGGCGAGTCTCCCGTACTCATGGCGCGCATACAGGACAGCCGCACGGCTGATATTATTGCGCCTGCAAGCGTGTCGTCTATCAGCTACACGGCATACTCGGCAAGCAGCGGCTGGGGAATACAAACGCGCACGCCCGTTGAAGGACACGAAGCCGAGACCGTGCCTTCGGACGCGCTGAAAGCCGCGCTGGTAACTGACGACCCGCGCTGGACAGTCGACAGCACAGGCTACAACTTTATTTTTGAGCCTGACTGCAGGCAGGCGCCTATTTTCCCAACTGCCGGCGAGTACGTCGTCGTGGTAACAATCAACTTCACCAACGCAAACCCGCTGCCGGTCGTCTTTAACGTCAGTGTGAATTGAGGGGCGCAGAATGGCTACTGAATACAGAATCACAGCCACGCACGCGACAAGCACGGGCGGCTCGGGCGGCGCGCCGACAAGCAGCAGCCAGGGTTTCACAGTCGAAGCTGTCGGCGATCCTGGCAACTACCGCGCGGCTGCGCTGGCGTTTCATCAGTACGCGCTGGCGCACTGCGGCGCGGATCCGTGGGGCAACCCTATTGCGGCAGACGGGATAGAACTGAGCGAAGAAGCCGACAGCCTCGGGCGGCTCTGGCACGGTACCGTGCGGCACCAATTCCCAACCAGCGCGCAGTATGCCGCAGCGCAGGCTTACGACGTCAGCGGCGATACTGGCGGCAACGTCAGCGAAGCAGACGGCATAAGCTGGTATCCGTTTATTTCTAGCTTCACAGTAGCTGGCGGCACTAAGCACGTAGTGCAAAGCTACGCCACGCGCGCGTTTCCTGTCAATGGCGACGTCGTCAACTTCGGCGGAGGCATCGGCTGGGACGGCGAAGGCTTTGAAGGCGTCGACGTGCCTTGCCCTGCAATTAACTTTGACGTGACCGCGCGCACGCCTGCCGGGCTGCTTGTACGCTTCGCGAACTTCTTAAACAAAGTACTGCCGCTTGTCGGCACCGTCAATGCGTCGAAATTTTACGGATGCGCGCCTGGCACCGTGCTTTTTAACGGCATAACCAGCAGCAGCTTAAAAACCGGCACGGCTGCAAGCGGCGAGAAATTTCCTTACTGGGAAATGGGCTTTTCATTTTCGGCCATGCCCATTGTCACGCTGAACGTGGGCGGCGTGCCTGTCACAAAGTCTGGCTGGGAGTACGTCTGGCATTTAGTCGACGACAATGGCAGCATTCAGGCAACCTATCTTGAAACAGTCTTTGCAGCGTCTGACTTTTCGCAGCTGGGGCTTGGAGGTAATTTCTAATGGCTGACCAGACAAACACAGGCCGCAACGAACCGCGCCTTGACCACGTGCAGCGCGGGCAGGCAATCACCGCCGAGGCGTGGAATAAGATTGTCGACAGACTGAACACGCCGCAAGACGTTTCTATTAAACGCACGCGGCGCGTGAAAAGCTCAGACGGCGTAGAAATACGGCTTGCGCAAATAACGAAGGGCTTTTCATGGGACTCGACAGCCAGAATATACAAAGCTACTGCGCGCTACTACGACAACGGCAGGCCAGATACAAGCGGCAATACTTTTGACCTATACGCGCCCGCGATAAGCAGTAGTGAGACCGCGTCGCGCATAACGTTAAATACGCGCGTATGGATAATTGCGCGCAATGACCGCTGGGAACTTTTAGAAATAAACGACCCGTATATACCTACATACGGCTCGGGCGAATATTGCGTAGTTACGACAGACCCGACCTATACTTACACATACCGCGTAAATAATACCGGCACCACCGAAGTTAAAGTTGCAGGATACACGAGCTACACTAATACAAAAGACCTATACTTCTCGCCGGCTTATTTTCAATGGGTGCAATCTACGCTCGATATCGTCGGCAAAAGGGACTTGTCGCTTAAAACGAGACAAGTAACGGTCGTTACTGGCATTAATAACGGCACGCCGACAACCGAAACAATCACAGTGCTCGACCCGAGCTGAAAGAAAGCATGGCACGCTATACAGTAGCAGAACTATTAAGCGCAGTGCAGCAGCGGCTGCGCGTTGACTATGAAATCGAAGCGCGCCTGCGCTTTTTCCGCGTCGGCGACGTCGGCGAACTGCGCGGCACGCCGCGCTATTATATCGAACCAGGAACGCTGGCTTTAAGCCGGATAAACGTGACAAGCCCCGAAGTCTTGCAGACCGTGCGCATTCTTTCTGAATTCATGACAGACCACGCTGGCCTTGCAGCCGCGCTGGAAGCGCAGCGCGCCTTCTTTGAACGGCTGGCGCGCGACTGGATGCGCTCGCCTGCCATGCCAGGCGGCGCGGCATGGCTGCAAACCGCGCAGACGTTCAGCGACGCGCCGAGCGGCTTTTCGACGTCGGCAATAGAAGACGGCTGCAACGCTGTCTTCGGCGGCATGGAGCTTACGTTCAGCATAGTTTAAAAACGCGCCTTTTCTGGCGAAAGAATAGCGAAGTAAAAAGCCCTTTACTACTACCGAAACAGACGCAGCTGCGGCTGCACGTTTACAAGGAGCTACATTATGGGGCTTAAAAGAGGCTTTGACGCCACTTTCTCTGTCGGCAGCGGCGCAGACCAGAAAGTCATTAAAACGCGCGGAGACGTTACTTACCAGGAATCGTACACGGAAATCGAAGTCAAGAACGCCGCCAGCAATGACGTCAGATACATTCCCGGCATGAAGGCCGTAGAATTCACGCTGACCGTGCAAGGCGGCACTGATCCGGAAGACGCCGACAGCGTCGACGCTTACGAAACGCTGCTTGCCTATTATACGGCTGGCACTACGTTTCCTGGCACCTTCACCAGCCCTGGCGGCTTTTCGCGCACGAAAAATTTTGTCATCACGCGCTGGCAAGATAACGACCCTGTAGACGGTCTGAACGAAGCCAGCGTCACGCTGCGCATATCTGGCGGCGCTGTCGGCGAAAGCTTCTTCACGCCTGCCGCTCAGTCTGGCAGCGGCAATGGCAACTGATAAAACGCCTCGGCACGCCGCGTCTGTCTTTGTTCCTTTGTGCAGGCGCGGCGTGTTTTTACACTTAGAAAAAAGGCTCATACCATGCAAATATTCAAAGACGCAGCTGGCAATGAATGGCAAATTGATCTAAATATTCATACAGCGCGTGAAATACGGCGCAACATGGCCGCGCACGCGGCAGACTTCGCCAACGTCGACTTCTTAGACTACGCCACGTTGCTTTTTTCGCTCAATGACATTTTTTTTGCGGCTGACCTGCTGGCCATAGTCTGCGCGAAGCAGCGCGAAGAACGCCAGCTTGACGAGGCAGCCTTCGGCGCAATGCTGCGCGGCAAGGTGCTTTTCGACGCAATCGAAGCTTTTACTGCCGAGTATCTTGATTTTTTCCCCGACCCGACGACCGCCGACAAAATGCGGGCGGTTGTCGAGAAAAACAAGAAAGCGCGCCAGACGATAGAAGACGCGATCTGCCAGGAAGTGACAGCGCGGCTGGAAGAAGCAGTCGACAGCGTGGCGAAGCTGTCTGGCGAAGCATCCTCCGCTGCGTCGGCTACGCAGGCGGCAACTACGCCAGCTGCGCCTGCCTGACCTTCGCCGAACTCGACGAAATTGCGCTGGCTGCGCGGCATGACAGCTGGGATCGGGCCGCGTTTATAGGCTTCTACGCCATAAACTCCAACCCGAACTTAAAAGAAGCGTTACCAGTTAAGAATCCGTTAGATAATACGCCTGAATATGTAAAAGTGCGGCTCGAAAACGTAGCTGCGCTGGCTTAAACAAACAACGCACGGCGCGCCGACAAGCGCGCCTTTTTTTTGACTTAATAAGGGGCTGAACGTGTCACGAATAAGCGCAGGCGAGGCTTACGTTTCTATCAGTGTCGACAACAAAAACCTGCTGGCAGGCTTGCGCGAAGCTGGCCAAAAGATACAAGAGACCAGCCGCACGTTCAGCGCGGCCAGCTCGTCTTTGAATCCTTCGCTGAGCGTGGGCGGCGCGGACGCGTTCAGAAGCGCGCTGCGCGAAGTCAGACGCGAAGCGGAACAGACCGCAAACGCCGCAAAGAAGCTGTCTGACCGCTTTGTAATTACAGCAGGCGACGTCTGGCACGCCTTCTCCGGCATGGCGCGCGGCTTGTCTTCGCTGCTGGGCGGCGTGGGCGATCAATTCGACAAAATGGCGCTGCGCACGGGCCTTAGTACAGAAGCCCTGAGCGAATACGCGCACGCAGCCGAAATGTGCGGCGCCAGCATTTCTGACGTCGAAGGCGCCATGCGCAGTATGGCCGCGCAGCTCGTAGCAGCGCAGAACGGCAGCAGCCGCGCGCAGAAAGCCTTTTCTATTTTAGGCTTGTCTGTCGACGCTATTGCCGGCAAAACGCCCGAGGAGCAATTCGACGCAATAGCGCGCGCTATATCGTCAATCGAAGACCCAACGCAGCGCGCGGGCGCGGCGCTCAAAATTTTTGGCAGCGCCGGCACGTCTCTTTTGCCGCTTTTCGCTCAGGGGCCAGACGGGCTTGCGAAGCTGCGCGAAGAAGCGCGCGCGCTGGGCGTGTCTATTGACAGCGAAACAGCCACGCTCGGCGCGAACTTCACCGACAGCATGACGCGGCTGCGCGCTGCCGTGCAGGGGCTGGGGCTGGCTGTTTCAAAACTGCTGACGCCTTACCTCGTAGAGCTGGCGAACGCTGCCGCGCGCACGCTGGCGCAGATAGGCGCGCTGGCCGAACGGCACCCTGTCTTGACAAAGACGATTCTTGCGACAGCCGCAGCCGTAGCTGGCTTGACTTCGGCTGTCTTTCTCGGAGGCAAGGCGTGGGCTACAATGACAGGCGCCATGACGACCGCAATGCGCGTTTTGACCGGCTTAAAAGCAGCCGTGCTTGCGAATCCCTGGCTGGCGCTGGCCGCCGCGATCACAGGCGCGGTTGCTGCCATAGCCGCGTACAAAAGCGCCATGTCGAACGTGCCGAAGCTGGAAACAGACGCAAAAGACGCGCTCGAAGCAGGCGAAGCGGCAGCCGCGCAGGCGCGCGCTGACCTGGAACGGCTCAAAACGCTCGAAGACATCAGCAAGCGGCAGCGGCTGTCGAATAGCGAAGTGAGCGAAGCGGCAAGACTTGCAGAAAGCCTGCGCCAGTCATACGGCGATCTGGGCATCTCTGTCGACGCCGTAGCTGGCAAGATCTCCGGCGCGACCGCAGCGCAAGATAAGCTGAACGCCAAAATCCTTGAAGGCCGAAAGCAGCAGCTGCAAGCGGCAATAAACGAAGCGCGCACGAATGAAAGCACCGGCGCAATCGAAATGGACATTGCCAAAAACTCAGTCAGCGACTGGGACGCGATCATCGGCAAGAAATACGGGCAATCCTGGAAAGACTACTTCACCAGCTTTGACACCTACGGCAGCACCGACGAGCTCAAGCTCGCGATGGTGCAAGACGATCCGAAATTCAAAGCGCGCGTCAAAGCCGCGAAAGATAAGAACCACGCGCAAATTGCGACATGGCAAGCTGAACTTGACGCAATGAACGCCAGCACGCAGCGCAAGGCAGAACAGACGGCAGAACAGACGGCAGAAGCCGCCGCGCCAGACGCGTCTGCCGTTGTCACAATGGGCGCAAGCGTGGCAGACTTCATAGACGCTGGCACCGAAGAGGAACGCAGCGCGCTTGACCGTAAAATCGACCAAATCAAGCGCAAGCGCGAGGAGCTGATACAAGAGCTGCGCAGGCTGGCTGACCCGAGCGGCGAAGTCGACTGGACAAACGCAGACGAAGTCGACAAGCTCTTTGCGTCTTCGCCGACAGCCGCGCAATACCAGCAGCAGGCGTTGCAAGTCGACGCAAGCGCGCAGCGGCAAATTCAGCAGGCGCAGGCAGAAGAAGCGCGCAGGCAGCAAGCGGAACAGGCGCGGCTTGCGGAAAAGCAGCGCGCAGAAGCCGAAGCAGCGGCAAAGAAAAAAGCAGACGACGACAAGCAGCTCGCGGACGCGCAGCAGAAATACTGGGAACGGCACGCGGCGCCGCAAGAGAAGCTGGCCGCCGCAGCTGTCGAATTACAGACGGCCATGCGCGAACTTGTCGAAGCGCAGCGCGGACAGGACAGCGCGACCATCGCGGCTGCGCTCAATAAGCTCGGCGAAGCAGAAGACAAATACGCCAGCCTTGAAGAAGCAGTCAATGCGACCAGCGAAGCCATCGGGCACAGCGTGGGCGGCACGTTCAGCGCGTGGCAAGCCAGCAGCATTGCGGCAGTCGACTTCGACAAGCAAAGCCTGCGCGAAGCAAAGACGCAGACAGGCTTTTTGCGCCAGATCGCGCAGAACACGCGCTCGCATGGCGCGGCTGTCTTTGCGTAGACATAAAAAAAGCCCGCGCGGTAAAAAGCCCTAAAACCGCGCAGGCTGCGCTGCGGCTACTGGCCGCAAACGTTGTCTTGATATTATCTAGGACGCGCAACAGAACGCGCGGCGCGAGTCATGCGCTGCGCGTTTTTTGTTTCTGTCGTCTGTTGCGCAAGAGCTGGCCGCATAAAAGGCCGCGCGTCAATGCGCACATGCGAAACAGTCAGACGGCGCTGCGCCTGCGCCCATGCCTGGAACGCTGGCGACTTCGCCGCTGCGCGCCATTCCTCCTCGCTGTAAAAGTAGCGATAGTCACGCACAGTCTGCCCTTTGCCTAGCTCTTTTGAGTAAATATAATAAGGCCGCTTTGCCTTCGGTCTGCTGGCGCGCACGGTACCGTGCACCCGGCAGCGCCATTCTGTACTGTCGAAGCTCTTTGCGCGTCTCTTGCGCCGCTGCTTCGCTACGTACTGCGCGCTGTAGTCGACTTCGCGAAACGCGCCCTGACCGCCATATTCTAACGTTTTAAGCGTAGTGGACGCGCCGCGGCGCTCTGGGCCTATCAAATAGGCAAGCCCGTCGGCTGCCGCTTCGTAGCTAATGGCGTTTTTAAGCGTTCCTATGTGCGATCTAGGCGGCTCGCCAGGCTTTGAAAACTGCCAGTTTTTACTGCGTTTATTTTTGCCGCCAGACTTAATCGAACGCTGCGCTGTCTGCCTGACGTCGTAGGCTGTAAACCGCAGCGCAGTCTTTGCGACGTCGACCGCCAGCGCGTCTGCCTTCTGAACCAGGCCGCCAAAAGCCGCGTCGAACGTCTGCCGCATAATCTATGCCTCGTAACAAAAAAGCCGCACGCTGCCAGCGTCTGGCGAATTTTCCTGCATGGGCCGCGCCGCGTCTAGCGCGTACTTGCGCTCGCGCCCTTCGGCATTGACCGAAACGACCGTTGACCGCCGCAGCGCGTCAAACAGCGCAGCGGCGTCAGACTGCGCGACAGCAAGCAAACTGCACACTGCCGCGAAGTCTTGCCGCGTAACAATAAACTCGAACCGCCGCGACGACGCTACGCCTGACACTGGCGCCAAAGCGTCAGTGTCTGCGTCACGTTTCACAGCGGCAATTTTAACGCGCGCGCCAGCCGGCGCTACGAAGTAAAACTGCTCGGAGCTATACCGCGCAGCCGCACGTTGAATAGCGGCAGCCACGCGCGCGTTAATACGTGCAACCATATCAGCTGACCTGCGCTTCGTTGTCAATCAAGCTGTCGGTGTACAAAATCGGGATCCCGTAGAACTCTTGCGGAATTTCTACGCCGCCCGCCACAATGGCCTTGCCGCTAATAGTGATCGAAGGCTGACGCGACGCGCCGAGCAAAATACCCGCTTTGCGGCTCATGAACAGCGCATCCGGTCTATCGCCTTTAAAGCTGTCAAGCGCGCACAAAAGGTGGATATCAGTAAAGGCCGTAGTGCTTAGGCTTGCCGGCGTAGAAGTCGACGACGTCTGGATATTAGCAATGCGCGTGGCAGCATACTTCGAGTTAAACGCAAGCCCCGGGTAGAACTCGAGCAGCTGACGATAAACAGGAATAAGCTTCGACGCGTCTGCCGGATCTTGAATCTCAGCGCGCTCGACGTCGGAAACGTCGAAAGAACCGCCGCGACCGAACAGCCAGCAAACCCCGTTGACTTCGCTAAACTTGACGAAATACGCCGAAGTCAGGCCAGTTGTAGCGCCCGCGCCAGCCGTGCCGCCCGCAGAAATAGTCTGCGCGCTGCCGACAAACGCCTCGAGACCTTGAAAGCCTTTGCTGCTGGCGCCGCCGTCGGCGCTGCCGCCATAGAAAAACTGCGTGCCGAGCGCCCTGATGCTATCTTCAAGCACGCGCACCGCTTCGGCCTTCATCAGCAAGCCGCCGCGCGTGGCGTCTCTGTCGATAAGCGCCCTGTCGTACTGCACAAAGCCGCCAGCGTTGCACAGCTTAAACAGCGTGCGCTCGTAGACGCCTTTGCTGGCCGTCAGGCCCTCGTTAACGTTCCGGAACGGATCAGCAGGCGTGTCTTCGAGCCTGATAAGGCCTTCTATATAGTCTTGATCCGTGATCGACTGCGCGCGGCTAATGTCGAACCGCGTGCCGAAAGCGTCTGCGCCCGTGAACTCGGGCACGTTCAGTCTGACTTCGTCGGCAATCTCTTTGCCGCCGTCGAAGCCTTGAAATTTTAGCACGTCGTGCCAGGTAACCGTCGTAGGCATATATTATCTCCTTTTAATCAGCAAACATAGGAAAGCGTAACAGCCTTGCCTTGCGCGCTCTCAGCAGGCGCGCCAGTAGTCGTGATCGCGACGCGCCAAAATTGATCGCTTTTAAGCGTCGGCTTGAAGCGGAAAGTTGACGCGCCAGACGCGCTGCCATTGCCGACCGTAACGCTGACCGCGTCAGTGACGCCAGCGGCGAAGTCAGCCGCAGCGCAGCTTTGCAGCGCGATTGTCAGCGTAACGTCAGACGGGAGATCCGTAGCAGTAAAGGCAGGCACGTCGACCTGCAGCTCGAACGACTCAGACCGAACGCCGACAGCGTCAATCGCGCCTAGATCAATGGGACCGGCGGCAACAGTCGTGCCAGTCGTGCCAGACGGCTTCGCCGTAAAAATCAGCGCGGCGTCTTTGCTAGTATATCCGGACATATTAGTCTCCTATTTTGCGACCGCCGCGCTAATAGCCGCGCAGTAGCCCTTGTTTTCATGGGGTTTTTCGACAACAGGAACGTCGGCAGACAAGCCGACCGCTTCGCCGCGCAGACGCAGCTGCGAAAGCTGCTGCGCGTCGGCGCTGAACTTTTCAAGCGCCGCGTTGAACTTTTCAAGACACGCGCTGAACGCTTCGACCGGCGCGGCAGCCTCGACGACTTCGACCGCTTCGCGCGGCTTGTCTTCGACGACTTCTACCGCTTCGACCTTCGGCGCAGCCGCAGCTTCAAGCGCGGCAATTTTAGCGCGCAGCTTTTCGTTCTCAGCAACGAGCTCGTCATAGGCAATAGCGCGCGCTTCGTCGATTGTCTTGTTTTCCTGATAGAACCGCACGCCGCGCTCAAGCCCGAAAGCGTCAATGAACGTCTGCAGCTCTTTGTTCTTAACGGTAACTTCGGCAGCAGCCGCTGCTTCGCCAGCCTTGTCTTCGACTTCTACAACGTCGACGACTTCGGCAGGCTCAGCGGCAAGCTTAACGCTATTTTTGACAGCCATAAAAAGCAGCCCTTCTTTGTTTTGTTGTAATGGGGTAAAAACTGTATTTGAATCAGTAGGATACATGCAGACCGACAGGCCGCGCAGCTTTGCGTGCTCAAAGACCGTGACCGGGCCTTCATACAGACGGCCATTGCGACCGATAGACGCGCCTGCCGGCACGTCGACGCGCTCTGCCGCCGTGAAGTCGACAGTGGGCGAAATTCCAAACGGGATAGACTTGCCGCGCTCTGCAAGCTGCGCGGCAAGATCGTCTGGCGAAGACGAGACCAGCGCGCCATGCGCAAGCAGTCTGTCGTCGTCCGTCCACACACGCGCGCTGCCGATAGGCGCATTCCAGTCGTGATTGTAATCGACCGGCACAACGTCTGGCGCGTCGAGCGTGGCAAAGTCAATTACGAAGTCGACCACTTCGCCGCTGGCCAGCGAATGCCGCTGCACGTCTGCCGTGTATGCTACCGCGTCGAAATTGTGCTTTTTCATTTTCAAAGCCCCGTATTAATCTTTTGCTCTTGACCAAACGGCAGCCACACGTTGTACTGCGCCGCCAGCTCACGCGCCGCGCCTATCTTTTCGACATTGCTGGCGAAATTCTCGCCAAAACTGTCGGCAAGCGCGAACGGATCGACAAGGCCTGCATTTATAGCCGCCTGCGTTTCCTTCACGTATTCAAACAGCCGCCACAGCGGCAAGCCCGCGCCGCGCCAGCCTATACTGCCGCGTAAATCTGCCAACCGCCAGCCGCTCGGCCAGTACTGAAACAGCGGATCACTGGGATCTAATAGCCAATTAGGCAAGAGCCAGTCAAACAGCCACTCGTTCAGCATGGCAATCGTCGGCGCCTGCTTCTTTTCAACAGTATCTAAGTACTGCTCGAACTCACCCTTACTGCCGTAGAAATTCGTTTTAGAGCCGTCAAAAAAGCTGTACGGCAAGTCGAACGCCGCAAATATAAGCCTAATGACCAGCTCGCAAAACGTCTGAAAATTAGCGCTGGGGTTATTGCTCTCCATGAAATGCGCGTCTTCGCCTTCTTGCAGCGCAAGGTGCAATAAATCACGCCCGAACTTTTCACGCACCAGCGACGCAACCGCAGCTGGATCAGTGCCATGCGTGCCGGCAATATTGCCGCCGCCGTTAAGCTTCGTGACCAGCCCGAGCATCTGCTCGAGCTTCAGCTTCTGCTGCGCGAAGTCTAGCCCGTTGTAAAGGTAACCTAACGCGCGCAGCGCAGGCGCAAAGAGCGAAACGCCGCGCACTTGATCGCGCCTAGTGCGGTATGCCAGCAAGTCGAAATTTCTTGCCGGCACCGTGCGCTCGTACTCAAACTGGCCGGCAGGCGTGCGCCGGTAAATGGCGTATTTTTCCGCACGGCCAGTAGCGTCTATTTTTACGCCCTGCACCCATTCTGCGCTTCTATTGCCAACTTCGGGCGGATTTTTAATCCTGTCTGCTTCTACGACTTGCAGCCGACCGCTTGCCAGCCGCAAGACGCCAACGTCACCGTCAGTGGCGCGTTGCGACTCGATAATCGTGATTAATTCTTCAAAGCCTGAACGCCCGGCTGCGTCGCAATTTTCGCGGCGTTTCCACGCAGCCACGCGACGCTCGAGCGCCTTGTTAAATTCTGGGCGCGGCGTGTCTGCGTAAAATCTATAATAGCTACAAAACTGGAGGTGCTTGCGCAGCGCGAAGCCTGCAATCGTAAAATTGCGCAGCTGATCGCGCGCGCCGCTGATAAGTTCTGCGCGTTCTTTTGCTTTTAGCTCGTCGTCTTCGCTTTTGCCGCTGGCGTGGATAGGATCACGCGTCGGCGAAGGCCGCACGGCGTCGTATGACAGGAACGTCAGACGCGCAGCCGCTGCCGCAGCCTTTGCGCGTGCCAGCAGGCTTGTCTTTTTAGTTTTACTCATTGAAACGACACTCCATAAAGCCGCGACCGGCTGCCAGTCAGCAGGCCTTCTTCGTATTCCAGCTCGCGCAATTCTTCGCGCAAGGCTTTTCTGTCGACCTTCTCAGCCACGCCGTCAATGGTAATTTCTGTCACCAGCGACGGATCCTCCAGCGCAGCTCTGATGATTGATATGCGCTGCTGCACGCTGGCCAGCTTCACCGCGTCTTGCTCTGTCATTGTCATGCTTTCCTCCTGGGATCATCTGCCGTGAAAAGGCCTAAACTTGACGCGGCTGCGAAGTTATAGCAGACCGTGTCGAAGTAGTGATTGTCTGGCCGGTTAATGTTAGCCGACCATTCGACGACCCTGTTGCTGGCCGACTCGACCAGCCGCGCAGTCTCTGCCGCCATGTGCTCTGCAAAGAGCCGGTGCTCGTCTTTGTCGGCGCCGTATAAGCTCAGGCTGCCGGCTTCGGCTGGCGTTAAGCCAAAAGCCTCGTGGATTTTCGTCTTCCAGTAGTTGACGTCGACAAGCAGCAGCCGCAGCGCGCTTGCCGCTGTCTTTTCGTCTATTAAGTGCCAGCCGAATATGCGCCCAGGCTTGCGTGGCCAGCTGCGCATTGGGCTTTTCTTCGCCTGCACGGCCACGCCCTTTGCCGGCAGAAATAGCCGCGCGTCAACAGCTCTGATCGCATTTTCTACGATCTCAGGCTTCCAGCCGCTGTCGACGAGCGCCCTGTCAATGCGTCTCGATGCAAGACCGTCTGCCGCTTCGGCTGCCGTAGCAAAAGCCCTGTCTTTTAAGTCTGCAAACAGCGCGCACAGCCCGCTATATAGCCGCGCGTCGGCATTGCTGCCAGGATAAACGCGCGCCAGCGTTTCAAGCCCGCCGTCTGACTTTGCAAAATATCGCCGCTTCTGCTGCGGATATGTGCCATACTCAATGACCCTGCCAGTGAAGTCTGCGCGCCACGCTAGGACCGAATAGAAAAGCACGTCTGCGTGCACGTCTATTGCGGCTGTAATCTTTGCCGCGTCGTCAGGCACAATGCCTTCGTCGTAACCGTTAAGCCGCGCGGCAATAACCTTTGCCGGCTGCTTGACTGAACCGCTGGCGGCTTCTAATGGCTGATTTTGCTGCTCGGCAAAAAAAGCGCGCTCATTCTCGCACCAACGCGTCATGTAATACTCAAGCGTATCGACGAGCCTGCCGCCGCTGTACGCTTCGGGCCAGCTGACCACAGCGCCAGCGCGCATTTCTTCTAAGTGCGCCTTGTAAAATTCAGTGGCTGCGGCTTCGTCGTCAAACCAGCGGCTGCGGTACTCACGCCACAGATCGAGCCGCGCAGGCATGCGTTCTAAACTTGCGAAGCGCAAGCCGTGCCAGCGCGGATAGATCTCCCTGTTTAGCGTTCTGTCGGCATAGTCGTCTGGCGCGCGCACCGTGCACGTCTGGAGCTGCGCAAGCTCTGCGCCATTCTCAGCCAGCCCTTCAAGCGCGCCTGCTACCGTCTCCTCGAGCTGCGCCACGCGCGCCGGATTAACAGCCACAGCGTCTGTCTGCAAGTCATCCAAAAAAAGCAAGTCTGGCCTGTCTGTCGAGCCGTCTGGATTTTCGGCTGTCAAGCCGCGAATGGCCGCGCGCACGCCGTAGGCAGCCAGCGTTGCGCCGCTGGCCATGCTGCCTGGAATTGTCGGCAGCTTCATTGAGTCTGCCGTTATAACAACATTCGTGGGCTGACCGTAGAACAGCTGCCCGCGCGCCAGTAGCGCGGAACCGCGCAGCCGCTGCAATGGGTATGCAATCTCCGGGAAATCTGCCGAGAAGGCCGCGCTGGTAAAATGCGCGCAGATAGCTTTTAACAGCTTCCGCGCCTCTTTTGTGTTAGCCGCTACGACTACCACAAACCGCCGCCAGCCAAACGCGACAGCCCAAACGACCGAAGCCGCGCAGATTGTCGTTTTTCCGCTGCCGCGCGGCATGGCCACAGCCTGCTTGCCGCCCTGTATGGCCACGCGTTCTATTTCTTCAATCAGCCGCAAGTGTATTTTGCCAAAAGGCTTTTTAAACTTGCGCGGATAATAAGTGAGCAAAAACTGCCGGAGATCTCGTGCGCACCGTGCGCGGCGTTGACCGTCTGCCACTGGCGGCATGGGCGAGATTTCACGCCCTACCAGCGACCGCAGCGCGGAAACTTCGCGCGCCCGCGCTTTTACTTCTTCGTAGCTTGTCACTGCTGCGCGCCTGCTATCTTTGCCGCTACTTGCCGCGCTAATTCTTCAAGCGGCAAGCCCTTTGCCGTAACGCCGAGACCTTCTAAATGCTGGCGCACCAGCTCAGCGCTGCCTGCCGCCGCAGCTTCGGCTTCGTGCGCGTCGACTTCTTCTGGCCGCCGCGAATAGCCGCGCGCCTTGCCTTTATTGACCAAATAAAAAATTATCAGCTTTGCGTTGCCTGCGCGTATACCTTCGAGCAGCTTACCTTCGACAAAGTCTAGCGTGCGCTCGTTAATTTCTCTGACAGCTTCGTCGAAAGCCGCGTCTGTCTGCCGCCATTCATAAAACGTTGCGCGACTAATGCCGACTTTTGCGCACGTTGCAGCGACGTTGCCTAGATATTTAGTCAGCAGCTCGAGCGTCTCTTTTTTGCGCCTGCCGCGCCTGTATGCCGGCGCCTTGCTTTTCGTCGTGTCAACACCAGCAAGCCCTAATTCAGCCAGCTCGCGCGCGCTTGTCTTTTGTTTCTTTGACTTTGCCACTTTTCACCGCCTTTTTAAACGGCGCCTTTTCTTTTGCTTTTTGGGGCTGCGTCAGCGTCATTTTCTGCTTCTTCGGCGCGTTCTATTGCGTCAAAGTCTGCGCTGCTGCCTTTGTAGTAGACCGTCTCCACGCGCGCGGCATTTTCCTTTTTGACCGACACGCAGGCCAGCGCGTGAAAGTGCTTAACGCGAAAGCCAGCTCCGCGCAGCTTCGCGTATTCTGGCGCATCGTAGCACGACAAGACGACCTTGCCTTTGCATGCGCAAAGCGCGTCGACGAGCTTTTCAGTCTCTGCCGTATTCCAGCCTGTATAGTACGCATCCTCGCTGCCGCACTCATAAGGCGGATCTAAATACAGCAGCACGTCTGGCTTGTCGTAGCGTTTCAGGCAGTCTTGCCAGTCTGTCTTTTCAATGGTAACCTGCGCGAAGCGCGCAACGAAGTCGTCGAGCAGCTCGACCTTGCCGCGATAGCTGCGCGTTAAGCTGCGCCCTTGCGACGCGCTGAAAGAATCAAGCAGCCTGCCGCCGAAAGAAAAATTTTGACAGTAGAAGACCGCGAAAGCCGCAGCGACGTCGTCTGACGCTTCGCTCAGCTCTGCCGCAGCCTTTGCCTTTTTAACGCCGGCAGCGTCGTCTGCCAGGAAAGCGCGCGCAAGCGTCTTGCACTCGTCGTAGAAGACGCGGCTGCCTGGCGTGACGTCGCACAGCCTGCGCAGCTCAGCCGCTTTTTTCTTTGACTTCAAGACGCGAAAGAACGACACCAGCAGGCAGTTTAGATCGTTGTATACTTCGTCTGCTTCGGCAGGCTTGCCGAGCATGATCGCGCCGCTGCCGCCGAAAACTTCGACAAAGCCCTTGCGCTGTATCTTGTCTATTATTGGGTAGATATTATCGCGCTGGCGCGTCTTTGCGCCCATCCAGCGAAACGGCGCCGGCAGCTCGTCTTCGTAATATCTGCCAGCCTTGTCTTCTATTTCTTCGCCGTCTGCCGTGACGTCTTCACGCGGCGAACGCTCAGCCGCGCTGGCGGCTATATCTGCGCCAGCGTCTGCTTCGTCGAATAAGTCAAACGACGGGAAATCCACGTCGAAGCCTTCAAAGTCGAAATCAAGCTCGGCCAGCTCAGCGCCTAGCGCGTCAAAATCCCAAAAGGACAACTCGGCAAGCTTGTTATCTAATACACGATAGGCCTTTATTTCCTGCGGCGTCAAGTCGTCGGCGCGCACGACAGGCACGCTGCGCAGCCCTAGCAGCCGCGCGGCAGCATACCTTGTATGCCCGCAGACAATAACGCCGTCAGCGTCTGCAACGATAGGCTGTTTGAACCCAAAACGCCTGATCGACTCAGCCACGCTGGCAACCGCGCCTTCATTTTTTCGCGGATTGCGCTCGTATGGCTTCAAGTCGTCAAGCTTTACGTCTTCAACCTTCAAAACCGGGCCTTTTTTCTTTCTTTATGCGTCAAAAGGAATTGCAAAACAAACAAAACTGCATTTTCTGATGGAATCGTGCGCAGTCAACAAAGCTGCCGCAGGTAGTACCTACGCCCCGTACTCGCCTTTTTTAAAAAAATTTTTAGCGCGTTTTATCCGTATTTTACCGAGTCAAGCCGCGTTTTTGAAATATTTTTCTGTATATTTTATTTTTCTGTATTGCAAAAGATAAAACCGGAGCTATAATAGGCACGTAGTCAACAAAAGCTGCTTGCCACATGCAGCGGGAATTTTAACGCAAAGGAACCACACATCATGACTAAGCTTGAAAACAACTTGAACGCCACGCTGGACAATACGCAAGACCTCCTGAACGAGATCGCCTTTAAGCTTAACGGCTATGCCGGAGACTTCATGGCGCGCATGCTGACCTACGCGAAAGACGCCGCCATTGAAAAGAGCCTTGCCGAAGGCATGACCGTTGCTGACGCGCTCGACGCCAAAGCCGAAGAGCTCGACGGAATCATCGGCCAGATTAAAACGATGCGCAGCTATTTTGGCCTTGCGCTGCTGAACGCCGAAGACAAGCTGGCCGCATACAAAAAAGCGCGCACGACGCTTGACAGCGAAGACTGAACCACACAACCACGCGCAGCAGCTGCGGCTGCTGCGCCCTGCCACAAAGGAACCACC
>OCVV011274169.1_pt1 | contig 18474 bp, 14 predicted proteins | sample 1539721 | NCBI WGS metagenome assembly OCVV01 (sample SAMN02144230, study PRJEB22623) | gut metagenome | biome: sheep rumen | host: Ovis aries | place: New Zealand | reverse complement strand
GTATTTTTGCACCCGAAAGCATCAAGAGCAGTCATCTTCGGATGGACTCGCCAACCGAGCAAAACGTAGCCACGGTGGTCAGTACGATGCGGAAGCAATAGTATTCACTTCAAAACAAAACGTTATGCAACAGCACATTTATTACATCAAGTTTGCTCTGCGCTTCGCAGACATGCAGATTCCCGAGTTAGTCACAGTTTTCAACGCCCAGGTTGGTAATCATGGATGGTCCAGTATGCGAGCCTATCACGACCAAGCACTCATCGATGAGTTCCAGCGTCGCGGCATAGATACCACAGCCATTACAGGCGGAGAAACCATGTCGTTTTCCCATCCTGTCAGGTACGACCTACCAAACAACAAATTGGTAGTCATCAACTGACCCTATACAAACGTCGCCTTTGCAGTCTGCTCTTGCAAGGGCGGCGATTGTACATATAATACTCATCCTATCCCGCCGACTTAATCATCTCCATCATATCGTCCACATAACCATCGTTTAGTTGAAATAACACATGGTTCTCATGGAACTTCTCTAATTGACCTTTACCCCAGAAGTCCACCTGGCGATAGTCCGTGTTGCTGATGATAAAGCTGTTCAGGGCAATGCTGTCATCACCCAACGTTGGCTCGATAACATCCTTCAGATACTTGTACAGTTGTATCTTCTCGTCTTCCATTCCATGCAGATGACTGATGCCTTTGGGGTCAATGAAGTTCACATACTGTTTCCTGTCTTCACGAATCCAAAGGATGAAGTCTGGATAGAAACCAGCATTCTCGAAGAAGCCGATACCTTTGCGGCTGACGTTTCGCAGCAGATAAATTTCTCGTCCTTCGCCATGCTGCTGATAATAACGCTGAAGGTCATTGATAAACTTTCGTTCGCCCTTATTCACAGCCACAGGATAGATTTCCACCACCTCATTTTCACCTGGCTTGTAATGCTCGTTCAGGTACATCATTGGGTTAAACAGATGCTGGGCGAAGTACAGAGCCTCGAAGTTCTCATTCTCGATGCGACGCAATCCGTTCAGCGTTCCCTTACGTACTTCCTTCTCAATATTCTGCAAGGCGTTAATCCAGTTATCCTTTGTCTTGCTGACGGCAATCTCGTATTCCCTAATGAAGTTGGGATCTTCCTTCGTCAGCACCTCGATATGCTGATGCTTCGATTCCTCCTTACCTCGCTTCATCTTATAAGCTTTATCAATGAATGCTTTCAGCAGGCTGACGGCAATCTCCTGCCACTCAGCCACATCACGACCATAATCGCTGCTGAACTGCATCGAACGCTCTGGCACCCATAGTTTATACCACTGACGGTCTGACAATATCTCACGCAATTCGTCCTGATGAATCTCCATGTTATACCATGAACGCTCGTTCTTGAAGTCCACCATCTCGAAGAACACTTCTGTCCAGTTCAGCAAATCCAATTGCCAGTCTCTCAGCCAGTTTTCATGTCTCTCGGCTGTACCATTCCCACCTTTTTCGCTTTGCAGTTTCTGAATCTTGGGATACCAGTCGAGCGTGACATTGACTGTCTTACGATAATCTAACAGACTCTTGATAGGCACTTCTTTCTTGAAGTTGTAGTCCTTGTCCACTCTCAGTATCTTCAGTCCTTCCGGTAATGTCTGGATTGTGGGGATGGTCAGTTCCACAATCTCGCTATCGTTCTGTGGCAGACCTTCATCCTCCAAGTAAGCCTTAAACTGATCCATATAGTTAGAACGCACACCAAAGATATTCAGCATTTCCATCACCTTCAGGTCTTTGGGTATCATGCTATCGTGAGGTTTGATGCTGCTGTCAAGAGCCGTACTGCGCTTCAGCGACATCTTATAGCCCTTTAAGCGCACACCACGTCCAAACATCTGAATAATCTGTGAGCCCTCGCTCTTGCCAAAGTTCATTAGTCCCATCAGCGACACGCGCCAGCAGCTCCAGCCCTCCGTAAACTTCTTCGAGCCAATCAACATGTTGACCGTTGAAGTCATTTCAGTTATCTCAGCAAACAGCGACCTATTGGTAAATGGCTTTTCGAATACGTCAAATGCTTCAGTGGCTCTGCACATATCAGCTACCTTCTTGGTATCGCCTACAAAGATGAGTCCAAAATAGTCTGCCGTTCCTACGCGCAGTCCTATCTCACCGTCCAGTCCTTTCAGTACATCTACATGCAGCGTTGCCTCGATGCTGGCATTGAACACCTCTTTCAGTACACCTTGATAAATCTTTTCTGCCTTGGCTGCATCAATATTATAATCGAAGTCTTTCTTCAGTCGCTTAAACGCCTTGCTGAAGATGGCATTGCCGTTCTTGTCTGTCAGCGAAGTGGTACCATTCATAATATGGATTATATGCTGCTTATAGTCATTCTTCTGTTTCAAGAAGTCGTTCAGAAACAGCAGAATCATCACCACGTCCGACACCTGATGACCATTCCACACATTGCCTGCACTCGATGCGCTGACACTTCCACCCACAAACACACCCAGCGGATTGTCTATCAAGAAATCACGCTCTATGCGATGGTCGCTCTTAAACACCACCTTTTGCTCATATAGGCAGAGCAGGTATGCAGTCAGATATTCTGCTAGCATGTGTTGCTCCTGCCATTCACGCATATTCATGATGCGATAATCCTTGCCATAGCCATCGTTATAGAAGTAGCGATAACTATAGTCGAAAAGCGTAGCTTTACCGTATATCTGAAGGAACTCTTTCTTGTCCTTATTTCCCAGTGCGCCAATGGCCTGACCAAACGTTGCTGAGTATTCAAACGAAAAGCCGTTCTCCGTCAGCTTATTGCGATACTTCATCCACACATCGCCGCCACTACCCTTGTGAGCCTCATCTATCAGTACTAAGTTATTCCCTTCGAAACTGTCAACAGCTACGGTCTTGTCACCATTGGAATCTGCCAATTTGTTGATGTCAATCACCTGAATGGTCTGCTTCTGGAAGAAACCTCCCAGTCCACCTTTTGAGAACAGTTCTGCAGACATATTCGATTTTTGAAGTTGCTCCAAATGCTGGCGGCTTAGTTCCTCATTTGGCGTCAGCAGAATGATGTTATTGATGTCGTTCAGCTTACCTGCCTTTTGTGCATAGTAGAGATACTGCTTGATGTGAACTTGCATCATTAGCGTCTTTCCTGCTCCTGTAGCACACCAGAAAGCCAACTTGTTCAGGTCATCCTCAGTAAAGTCAGGCACACCTTCCCACACCCCTTCCCTTTGCAGGAAGTTCGTCATCAGGAATGTGTTCAGTTCTTTTACCAATGCCTGCTTGTTGCGGAAATATCTGTCCAAATATATCTCAGTAAACAGTAGACTCAGATACTGGAAATACTTCCATACAATCTTATCCCTGCGCTTCTCATTAATCTCGTTGGTCAGCTTCACAATATGGTAATCGTATTCCAGCAGGTCGTCTGTGGTCACTTCGCCATTATGCAGATGGTCGCGCATGGCATAGTAGAGACGCGAGATACCATTTTCGTCCACACCTTCATAGATGGGGTCTTTCAAGTCCTCTGATAGAGCCGTCAGACTCTTGGCACCCAACAGGTGTAGCACATAGTTGAACGTCACCAGCGCATATTGCAACTTGCCGTTGTCTGTTCGTTGTCTTCCTCTTGGCATAGTCTTACTCCTCTTCAAACATTCGTTTCATCAGTTCCTGCTCTATCAATCGAACTTTCCAATGTTCTTCGTCGCTCTTGATGTTTGGCAGGGTGTTGTCGCCATTCACATAAATCACATCAAACTCACGGTCGAGGGTTGAGTAATCCTGCTTACGGAAGAAATCGTTCAGGTCATCGTTCTTAATCACATCCTGATTGCGCCAGATAATCAGGGCATGTTCCTTCTCAATATGCGTCGTACCTTCCACTACGCAGATGTTGTCGTCCTTATGCCAATGGATACTGTCAACATGCAGACCTATCAGGTAGTTGAAGGTGTCCACCAAATCTACAGGTGTATCTACCAACTCATTGTCGCGAGTAGTCTTGATGGTATAGTCGAAGGGACGCACAAAGTCCTTTGTGTTGATAAGGCTATCACGCGTCTCTGTATCGAGCATATAGCGCAGCATATAGCTCTCATTGTCATTCTTTCCAAAGCTATCTTTCACCTTCAGATTGTTCAACGTATCTTCGTATTGCTCCAAACGGATGTACTTGAAATAACATGAATGTCCCTTGTGCATTATTTGTTTAAGACGAGGGCGAATGAATATTTCATATTGGTCACCCATCTCTACACCAAGCCATTTTCTGTTTTTTTGCATAGCAACAGCCATGGTTGTTCCACTACCACCAAAATAATCACATACCAAATCATTCTCAGAAGAACACACCTCAAGTGCCCTATTTAACAAAATTTCTGCATTTTCTGTAGAGAAGCCTGTCTTACTCGAATAACCTGCAATGTCCGTCCAATTAGTGTCAAGTATTATTTTATCTGTTTCTCCAACAAGATATTGAGGAGTTGCTTGCTCACAACCACATTTAGGACATTTCTCCCAAACTCCTTTATAGTGAGGCTCACCACATTGTTTGCAGATAATTCTCAATTTCCCTTCTTCAATCATTCTATCCATTGATTCTTGTGAGTACTTAAAATGGGCTTCGTGTTTATATGGAAGGAATGTTTTACCGAAAATGACTCTCTCAGGCGGATTACGGAAACCAGAAGAATCATCAACTCTTCTCCAATAACTTTCTCGTGCTTCTTTCAGTTTTGTGTATGGATTGTTAAACTTATAGTCTTCTGTGTTAGAATATAGGAATAAAGAATCATTCGCTAAAGGTAAAGATATGCGCCCTTGTGAAGTCACATTTTTCCTAATTCGTTGAACTAATAGTTCTGCCAAGAAATGCTCTGCACCAAGCGTTTCATCCAAAATATGCCTCGCTAAATGGTTCCCATTGTTGTCACATCGAAGATAAAAGAAAGAATTATCACTCAACAAAGACGTCGTAATCTCAATACGATTATGCAACAACGTGTTCCATGTAGAGTCTTTGTAATCGGTCCTGTACAAAAAATCGCCATTAACCTTGAGATTAAAAGGAGGATCGATATATATACAATTGATAGCTTTTGCAAACCTTTGTTGTAAAAGTAGTAAAGCTTGAAGATTTTCACTTCTGACAAGGAGCCCATCGCATTGTTCATCTAAATCCTCTATTTCTGCCATTAGCTTATGCTTAAACGACAAAGGAAAGTACTTTGTGTCAAGTACCAAAAATGGGTTCTGTTTCAAAAAATCAATCGTCAGCGGCTCGGAATAGCCTTTAGCAAACAAACCGTCGCCTTTTATCTCATCAATAGCGAAAAGGTGCACCCATTCCTTGCGTTGCTCATCATTCGCACAGATTTCTGGATAGAATATCTCTGGCACACGGTCGAGAGTGATGCAATAGTCACTTTGTACTACGAACTTCTTTTTCAGCCAAAGCTTCTTTTGAAAATTCTCCAACTGAGCTAAGAAATCGATGATTATCTGGCCAACCTTCTCAATGGTTTTTACTACTGCCAACTGGCTCTGTAACTTGGCAGCATCAAGGTCGGCAATAACAAACGCCTCGTTCTTGATGTAGAAGTCCAACTCACGGTTCAGGAAGCCGCCAAGGTCTTTATGAATGAAATAGTCGAACGAGTTCTTGGCCGTATAGGCATTGATATGTTTCTCCAACAAGACTGATGAATCTGTTACTTGTTCTTTCGTCAGCAGATCGTTCCATGCAGACGGGATGACAGCTGTCAATGCTTCAAAAGCCTTGCCGTTTAAGTCTTTCTGCTTAGTGGCTTTCGGCATCAGTTCGTATGTAAAGCTGATATGCAACTCACCATCCACCTCTTCAATAACAGGCTTACCTTCTTCTGTACGAAGTATATCGAAGCGTCGCTCCATGCCGTTGGTATTCTTGTTGTTGTTCTGCTCTGTGGAAGCATCCACCAGCACAAAACATATCCTACGGCCATCGCGCAGTTTGAAGGTGTAGTTCTTGAAATACTCTGAGGTCTTGATGTAATACTGGTCGTAGTTGGCCCAATAGAGCTTTACTTCTTCACCATTATAAGGAATAGCATAGGCAGAGTTGCCACCACTCTTATAACGACGTTGCGACACAAAATCACCTCCCTCGTAATAGCGACTGAAGAACTGCGTGAGGCGTGAGAAAACAGTATTCTGTAGGTCGTCAATACCTGTGCTGCTTTGGGCTATCTGTTGGCGCAGTTGCTGTACCTTTGGATTTGTATCAGGGTCAATGCCCAGATTCTTACAGCCCTCAATGGCTTTGTTCAGCTCCTGTTGCAGCGAGTCGTCTGTCTTGACATACTCCTGCAAGGTCTTCTCCACCTGTGGTAACAGCTGTTTGTCGAGGAAGTCATTGATTTGATTACGCTTGTGGTTCATGATGCGATAGATGCCAAAGTCCAGTTCGGCATGATCCATCATGAATATCTCCTGTAGCTTCTTGCGAAATGCTTCGTAATGTTGATTCATATCTTTTGTCGTTTATTTGCTTAATGTGAAGTGAATGAAAAACAGCTCTTTGTCTGAGATTTGCTGATTCAGATACTGACGCAAACGGGCTATCATCTCATCGCGTTGCTGCTCGATCTCTTCGTCTAAATCATCCTGCTCAGCACGTTTTCTCTTCAGTTCGTTTGTAACCTGTTTTAGTTCCTTTTCGAGATCCAATTTTTCGTTCAGCGAATCCACCTTTGTTAGCATTCGCTGTTTTTCTTTCTTCTTGGCTTTTAACTGTTTTATTTCTCGTTCAATAGTCAGTTCTTTATCGTCAGCCCAAGCTTCTACATGGGCTATCTCGTCTTTCAGCATCTTGTCATTGCGCTCGCTGATTTGTGTGGTCAGCGCATCCTTGCGCACATCATAAAAGCGCGACATCTCTGTTTGTGGAACATCATGGATGGTGTTTCCTGCTGTAGCCACAATACCCATTATTCGCTGAGCCAGTTCTGATGACAGTTCCTGTCCGTCCTGACTAATAGCCGTCAGCACGATATGGTCTTCATCCTGTCCGTCGCTGTGATAACTGACAAGGTGAGCTGCTAAGTAACCTTTGCGGCAATCCATCTGTTCTATAATCGAATTCTTATAGGGATGGCGGTTATAGTCGAAATGCAGTTCACGATGAGGTAATTCCTTGTTTTTGGCTGCCTCAATGATTGCTTTTGCCAATGGGTGCGACAGGCGGTAGTTCTCGTACTGTCCGTCCGTATTACTGATTTGGTAAGTGCCTGTGGCAATATGCTGCTGAGGGAAGGGGTTCTGCTTCAATGTAAAAATCAGATTATCAGAATCTGTTGCTTCTATGCAATCAGGGGCATACGATACCGTCAAGGCGTAAAGCCAACGATGGATACGACTGATGTTCTTGTCGTTGTTCTCCCTGCGTATGCGCAACAGATTGACCACATCTTCATCCAGATTCTCCAACAGAGCCTGACGCGTTTCGCTCATCGTCTGCTGTATCTGTGCATCCATCTCCGTCTGTACCTGGTCGAAAGCAGCATTGATTTCTTCTGGTGTTCGACAGGTCTGATAGATTTCCAAAAGGCGTTTCTCGAAATCAACACCTGACTCAATGCTACCCAGCACGTCGTCGCTGGCACCAAAGATGCCATCGAACAGGTGGAACTTCTCATAGAGCAACTGATATACACGGATGTCGGCTGCATTCTTCACGTTGATGAAGTTGCAAACCACCACATCGTTGCGCTGCCCATAGCGATGGCATCTACCTATGCGTTGCTCTACACGTTGTGGGTTCCAAGGCAGGTCGAAGTTCGCGATAAACGAACAGAACTGAAGATTGATACCTTCAGAAGCTGCCTCTGTGGCAATCATGATAGAAGCCTTATTGCGAAAGTAGTCCACAATAGCCTGACGGCGATTGGCTGACTTGGATTCTGAGATACGACCTGTGCGTTCGTTGACAGCAAGCCAATTCCTGTAGATCTGTTTGCTGCGCTCGTCATTATTGCTACCATTGAAGAGCACAATCTGACCTTTATAGCCATTGGCTTCCAACAGTTCGAAGAGGTATTCTTGAGTGCGACGGCTTTCTGTAAAAATCAGAGCCTTGCGGTTGGCACCAAGTTCTGCCATCTTCTGAAAACCTACCTCCAAAACTTTCAACAGGCATTCACCTTTATTGTTGTCCTTAATGCTGTTAGCCAAGTCGTAGATTTCCTGTAGGTCGGCTATTTCGTGATAAACGGCAGCTTGCTGTTCTGAGGTAAGGCGTATCTTTTCTATTTCCTTCAAATTATCGTCTTCCTCTTCATCCCATTCCTCAGTCTCTTCACCAAAGCTGTCACCAAACAGCTCCTGTAGGCTTTTGTCTACTTCTGCATCTTCTGTTTCTTCTTCACCAACTAGCCGCTTCAAGCGGTTGATAATAGCTTGAACGGTATCGCAGACTGCAAACGATGAAGATGCCATCAATTTGCGAATGAGCAACAGCAGAAGTGTACGCTGACCAGCGGGCAGCCCGTAAGCGTCGTCACGAAGCAGATAGGCACTCATCTTGTCATAGAGTTCCAGTTCTTTCTCGCTGGGCATATATTCCTGAGCCATTGGGATGCGTGAGGTATATTTCACATACTCCGTCACCTGTTTGCGCAGGTTGCGATGAATCAGGGTGCTCAGACGGAACTTCAAATCATGGAAACTGTGGTTGTCCTCTAAAGCGTGATAGCCGTATTGGGTGTTGAAACTCTTCAGGTCGCCAAAATACTTGTCGTCGATGACGGATACCAGACCATAGAGTTCCTGAATATTGTTCTGTAGGGGTGTAGCCGTCAGTAGCAGTTTCTTGTTGTGACGAAAAGCCTCGCTGATGCGACGTGCGGCAGCGGAAGAGTTCTTATAGACATTTCGCAGTTTGTGGGCCTCGTCGATAACCACCAAGTCCCAATTTGTTTGCGACAGCTGGTCAGCATACTTAGCGGCATACTGATAAGAACAGATGAAGAGGTGATGCTTACGCAGGATGATGTCTGGAGAAATCAGCGAACCACTTTCCAAAATCTCTGACTTCAGGAAGAACTTTTCTTCCATCTCCGTGCTCCACTGACGTCGCAGGGTAGCAGGGACAATGATGAGAATACGGCGTTTCTGCTCTGCCCAGTACTGACTTATGACGATGCCCGCTTCGATGGTCTTACCCAAACCCACCTCGTCGGCAAGTACCACACCTTTCGAGAAAGGCGACTTCAAGGCAAACAAGGCAGCTTCTACCTGATGGGGATTCAGATCGACACGAGCCTCAGACAGAACACCAGCTACACGCATATCATCATCACCCGACCGCCTCGAAGTAAGCAGCCAGGCGATGTACTTCTGCTGTTCTTCTGTCAATAGCGGCAAGCGCTGGTTCTGTACATCGTTCATTACTATTACGTTTATAGCAACGTCTGTCTATGCTTCTATCTTGGGGTGGTTCCCTATAGGACACAAAAAACGTGGGCATCATCTTGCTCACGTTGTGGTCCTAGGAAAACCAAATAGATGCACAAGAGTCAACCCACGTGCCTATACAGCACGTGTGCTTACTTGTCTGCATCTATTATTTCCTTATTATTGAAATTTCCTAGGTTTCAACGTGAATAGAACAATAGCAGAACGCTGTTTATCTCATAAGAAAAGATCTCCTGCTCCAATGCTTTCGCACAGAAAGCATTGGCAAAGATACAAATTATTTTCCGAGTTTATAACGGTTTACCACAAATTTACACATTATTTAATATAAAGAACGTCTTCATGGTAATTATGCTATCAAAAGAGAGCATCAATTGCATTAATTGTTCTCACATTTTCATTTTTATGCCGTCAAGGTTTAACATTTTTGCTTTTTGCATACATAATTAAGTAATAAATGATAATTTTGCAATAAAAAAAGTATGGAAGAGAACAACCCACTTCATTTCCCACAAAAAATGCTAGACATGTTTGCCGAGATTGCAAAGCAGCAAGAGGCACAGGTTCGACAATGTAAAACCATGTTGGCTGGCTTTAAAGCTACAGGTGAGACAGATCTTGACTATATGGACTCATACATGGATAGTCTTCATGACTTCATGGAACAAGGTGGTGATGCTGAGTCCTTATATCTGGAATACATAAGTCATATTGCCACTTTCAACCCACTAAAGGCAAAAGAGCTCAAGGAAAATCTCGAGGAATCACTTGGTTACAAGACGGAGATTGCATATGCTGCAGCTTATGTTGCTCGGAAAATATGCCAAGCGGAAAGAGGTGATGAAGGTGATGAATTCTTCAAGTCACAGTGCTGGCGCGTGGGCAGTCATGGACATGACTGGAAGATTATGGTAACTGGTTTTCTATATCATGTAGTGGAAGACCTGGATTACGATGCTCATAGACTGATACAACTAACCAAAGAGAAACTGACAGAGTGGATGCGCGAACCAAAGAACGATTTCTGGAGATACGACTTCGACGAAGAAGAACTAATGCCGTTTGCAGGTGAGAAATGTATTCCACCTACCGAAAAGGAATGGAACGAACTGATTGACGCACTCAATCTGCTAAATGAGAAAACTGCAAAGGACAAGAACTCCTATCTTTCCCGTTTCAAGGACAAATACTTGCCTATAAAGGTAAAAATCGAAGACCTTGAGCATCAACCTTCTCGCAAAGAGGAACATCACCTGTTCCTACAGATGCTTTGGGATTACGTTGACAAACAAGAGCATGACCAATTAATGAATGGGGGCTGAAGAGATGTTTCAGTATTTTGTCAGACATCTTGGTAACATTTTGTATTATCCAGACCGGATATTCTTCAGTTCATCACGATGTTCTTTGATGAAAGCAAGGAGCATTGCGTTTACCAGTTGCCGGATATTGAGTTTTGCATCCGACTCAAACTTGATGCGTTCAATCTCCCGTTTCACATCTTTGAATAACCAGACGCATTCCCCATGTTCCGAGACGTTTTTGAACTCGTCCAGATAGTGTGTAAAGCGTTGCCATTCGGTGGCATCGGCTAACGGTTCTATGATGGGGTTATTCCTCACCTGTTTAGTGAGATCACTCATACCACCTTTTGGCAGTTCAATGCTAAGCTTTTTCTTTTCCATAGTCGCATTATCTATTAATCATAAACTCACATTATCGCAGAATAGATTTCACGATAAATCGAAAACTCCCATATACTGCATGTTTCAGTGGAAGCGGGACGTTGTAGGTGTTCACTCGCTTCATCTGTGCCCGATAGCCAACAGGCGGGGTAACGATGCCACTTTTGCCAAATTCAGCATCCATTTGCTTCCATAGTTCCAACTCTTCACGTGTTCCCATTCGGGCATCAACCTTGTTTGGCACAAAGAAGATTTGGTCATTCATCTGTGGATTGAGTTGTTGAAGTCGATTAATGACCTGAATAAAAGTTCGGGTTGAGGATAACGACTTCGATTCGTACTCAAATGGACAGATGATGTAGTCGGCATAGATGAACATCGGTGCCAAGCCATCGTCTTTGATGGTGCCCGGAGCATCGAAAAGCACAAAGCCGTCTTGTGACTGAGCATTTTCCATCAACAATTGCATCGTCTTGGGGTCGCTGACCTCAAAAGATTGGATGCTGTATGGTTCTTCTTCTCCAAAGGTCTGCTTGTCCTGCTCACGTTGCAGGGTGGCGGACTGTTGGAGATCGGTGTCAATGATGCAGACATCTTTCTTCCAATACGCCAGATAGTCTGCCAAAAGGATGCAGAGCGTGGACTTGCCCACTCCGCCCTTCTGATTGGCGAAAACAATGATTTTGTTCTTCTTCGATTTCATGATTCTATTATTTTGTTAGTTATCACAAATGCTACTTTACTATTTATAACGAGCACGCTTCTGGTTCTCGGCCTTAACCACACTATCACATTTATGCTTGATGACACTTTCATATTCGTTTATAGTCGTATGGATATACTCCATGTCGGATGGCACTTTTGTCTCAAACAAACTATCGACCCAATTCATTGTCAGCGGAGCAACATTCGCAGCCCTGATATAGCGATACTTCAAATCTGCTTCTTGAAGGCGATTAATCTCATCATTTTTTCTCATATCGACATAAATGAGCATCGCCATCATAGCTCCGTATATAAGGAATACGAAGAAAAACCACACGTGGCGTTTAACGAACAACCAGCGGAATAAGTGCTTAGCCCATTGGTTAGAAGCCCAATAGCGAGTTTTTGCCTGGAGTTCGCCAAACTCAGCCTTTAGATTCGCATATTTGGCTTGCATGTCGCCATACATACGAACCAAATATTTAGCCCGTTCATCAGCATCCTTTCTGGGAATCACCTCCTCAAATTTTACTGGTTTTAGAGTTGGACTCAGGATATTGTTTAGTTTGGTCAGCTCACCTGAAAGTGTATCAAGTGAGGTTTTCATTGAAGCGACATCCTTCTGTTGCTTGTTATTCTGCTCGATAAGCTCTGCGAGCATCACTTCAGTAGAATTTAATTTATCCATATAAAAAAATGTTTATTGTTAATACTATCGGTGCATACCGCGCTGCTTCTTGCGGCGTACACCATATTCATCAATATATTCATCATCGGCAAGGTCATCAGAATTACTATTGCCACCACCTCCTCCAGGAGAAACACTAGGCTCAGGAGGAGTTGCCATCATAGCGTTGGCTATGCCAGAAGCAATAGCACCAGCAGCATTTGTTACGCCTGAAGCTACGTCTGTTAGTAGATCACTGGCAACAGAAGCACCTGAATGGAAACTGCCAAAAGGCTCCGGATCATAGGGATGTCCATCGTTTTCAAACGAAGTCTGCCCGCTCAGAGTATTTTTTCGCTGCGAATGGATCTCGTAATCATAAGAATCTCCATGACCGAAATTTCCGTTAACAGTTTCCCTTCTCTGGTGCATCTCATTCTGGCGTAAGACTGTACTAATCTTGGAATAGCTGTACTTACGATCAACCTTGGAACCATTGAAACGGAGTCCTTCCTTTTCAAAGACAACACCTTGAATGGCTGTTGTCGTTCCCCGGCAGGTGAAAGAGACTGTAATACCCTGTTTCGCAAGGGACGTGCGCAATTCATCCCAATTCCTACATCTTGGAACAGTTGCTTCCAGAGCATCATAGATACGATACTTCACGGCATCAGCTCCACGAAGTCTGTCACGATGCACATGATCTTTGCCGTTTGCCAGATGAAGGTGATACTTCTCGGTCAAACTCCTACAGATTTTTGCGCTCCGTACTCTATCATTTCTATCTGATATCATCTTGCCATTGTTGCCAATGCGGTTGAAAATGATGTGGCAGTGAGGATGTTCACGATCATAATGACGAGCTATTATAAACTGAGTATTCAAGATATTCATCCTCTGCAAATAATCCTGCGCCACCTTAACCATAAAGTCATCACTCATTTTGTCAACGTCTTCAACAGAGAAGTCGAGAGAAATATGCCCAACCATCACCTTAACATCTGGCCGCAGTTGACACTGAAGACGGAAAGAGTTAATGATGGACTGTTTGTCATTCGCCAAGACACCCCTCGAATCCAACAATTTTGCCTCCTTCTTATCCTGCATGACATAACGGACAGCACCGCCAAAACTATGCCCCTTAGTTATCTTTGCCATCATAGAGAATCTTCTTGATAAGGTTATTTACTTGCAGTGCATTCTCATGATAGAGTGCTGCGTCTTTGCTATAGCCAAAAGTGTTGGCTTGGTGGGCCAATTGATTCTGGTTGTTGCCAATACCTGCCAACTGACGATAAAGCTCCATTTGCTCTGGACTGATGCGTTCGACAACATAGCCCTGCAACAGTTTCTGCCGCTGATATTCAGTCAGCGACAAGCCTGCCTGCTTTGCCTGGTTCTTCACCATCACATAATTCTTTGTGCCTAACCGGACTGGAGGCAACTTATATTTCTTCTTGTCTATCGTAGCCACCCTGGGGCGACCACCTTTATTCTTTTCTGCCATAGTTTCAATCAACAATTAAGTTAGACCAACGGGATGAAAACGCGTCCCATTGGGGAAATAGCGGGGTTTTGAGCAACTCAAAACATAAACTTGCTCCCTACAAAACATCACGATACCTTACAGAGAGACCAGACTGGCCTTTGTTTGGGTTTGAATATTGTCTATCAGCAAATCAGCAATGTCGATTTTCATCTGGCGCTGCTCAGGTGTAGCAACTTTTTCCAGATAATCACTGACCTGAATTTGCCATCCAAGATGATTTAACTCATCTGCTCTTTGCCTCCATTTGTTGAATGCCAAAGAATCCGGATCAGTATCAGGATAGAAAATGACAAGCCGATTTTTAACAACCTCCATCCTTTCAGTCTGCACATTACCCATTGAGCCTGTTGCCAACCAAAGTAGAGATGGAAGGAATAAGGAGCAGATGATAGCCGTCTTTTCACTCTCAACAATGCCGATAGTTTTGCCAGCGTATTGAGGGAGTCGGATAAGATGCTCTCCAAATAGAGTCTGCTTTATTGTGTACTCTTTGGGGAGAAGTCCTATCGTTGACAATTCCCTGGGAATACTTATCGGATTGAAGAAACGGTTACGATGCCCATCAGCACCATAAGCCATAACTTTGCCATAGCGGACGATGTTATCCTTGTCAACATACCAATAGATCGTATGATGTTCGCGATTCATTCCCAAATAGTAGAGCCTTGCAACATCAACCACATGGTCAACTCTATCCGCAAGATTTCTTAGATAAAAACCAAAATCTGATGACAGAGAATAATCGAGGCTGTTGGTGAGATAGACACTATCAATAGAAACCAACGGTGGTATCGGACAACTCTCGATTTGGTGAGTTGCCACTGGTTGAAGAAGGGCCACCTCTGAATCCTTCACATAATACTTATTGGTATCAATGCCATGTTGCTGACACATATATATAAAGGAGGCAATTCCAATACGGTTGCTTGTACTAAGTGCATTTCTGAACTTTCGCTCGCACTCAGCAGCATTGTATTTCTGACTGAGACTGCTGATGGTCTTAAAAATGTCTAGCCCATCCCTCCCAAGATTGGAGAGAGCAAAAGCCCCCTTAGTCCAGTCGTCAAACGACTCAAACATATTGATACCCCGTCTGACCACCTCATTGGCCAATGCGTTATAATCGTAGTTATCCATTTGCTATTCCCTTTCGTTTTTCATATCTTGCAATGAATTTTGACACACCAGACTTGTCCTTATAGCCTATAATCTTGGCAATTTCATCAAGTGTGCGTCCTTCCGACTTCAATTGCATAACCAGTTCATATTTGTCATCCACATCTCCAGATTCCGGAACCAAATTCTCATAAGGGACACGTTCACCTGTCTCATGGAAAGTAAGGTTCTCTGAGAATTTGAGCTTTATGGATTCTGTCTTATAGTCTGCAGACAAATAGTTTCCTTTCACGCAGCACAGATGCTTGACAGTCTTATCTGCCACATCACTTCTGAGTTCCAAAACCAGTCGCATCTTTGCCTCGAATGCCTGGCTACCAAGAAGATTATGCTTACTCGGCATGAAGTTCTCAGTACGTTTACCACAATGATGTAGGAAAATAATGAGACACTGATATTTGTTGGCCAACTGGGAATACTGATTAAGAAACATTCGTACTTGATTACTCTCATTCATATTTCCAGTATAGAGGTCTGAGAAACAGTCTATAATAACAAGATCTGCTGGATGAACCGCCAATCGCTTATCCAATTCCGCAATAACATTCTCACTCTCGAACAAGAATCGCAAGTGTCTTAATTCTGTTGGGTCAATATTTAGGTCTATATTCTGCCTACAAAGAAGATAAGCTGTTGCCGTCTCATCATCTTCCGTAGATACATAATAGACAACCCGACGACTCACATTAAGTCTCATTCCAAGGAATGTTGGCAATGCTGCAGCTACAGAAATGCCCATTTGACGAAGCAGAGCAGACTTTCCCGTATCAGAACTGCCTGCCAGACAACCTAATCCAACCTTGGGGAAAATAGGCTCCACAAGTGTTGGGATTTCGTGAATCTGTTTCTTCAGCAGCATCTCACCAGTGATTTCACCAGACAACTCAGCGGCAGAAACAAACTTTGACTGCATCTGTTGCTGTTCTTCAGTAATACCTTGTACATAATTCTCCATGATAGCATTACTTTCGGTTGTACTTGGCCAGTTTCCCAGACTTCATCAGCAGGTTTACCTCAGCTTTAGAATAGAGATTCTTGCGTCCCACCTTTTGGCTTTTCAACAAGCCTGACTTCTCAATTCGCCACAAAGTAGGATATGCGATATGCAGCAAACCACATATCTCATCACGATCATAGTAACCTTCATCGTCAGGTTTACTCACACTATCCTCAATCTTTCTTTCATCGAGGCATCTGTTTACAGCGGCATAAACGACTTCTGCCAACTGTTCTTCTTCAATTACAATAATGTTATTCATAATCCAATAATTAATTTGTCCAAAACTAAGGGACAAAGGAAGGTCCCCGAACTGAGTCTTTCTCAATTCGACGGCAAAATTATTGGATTTTTATGGGGTAGGAAATGAAACTAAGGTCAATTAATTGGGATGCACGAATTAATTGAATTGATTGAATTAATTAACCTCTATAGAGGTTTCTTGAACTATATTTCCTGAAGGCTTATTTATTTCTCGAAATATCTCGATGAAATCTGAAATTTTCTTTCTACCAGAGGCACATTCGGGAGGTACTATGCCTTTTTTGTTATACGCCTCAAGTTTTTTATAATTTTCGTTCATAACCTTATAGCCCACTATTGTATTACACTTTTTGCGTAACATGCCCCAGAACATTCTCACCCCACCATTGTCTATGCACCTGATAATACCAAGATGTTCCAGGGCAACTGCTAACGCTGCCAGTTCTTCACCCGTGGTACACTTAGTAAGCTGATCTACAATCTTCTGGGTATAGGTTTCTGCTTTACCTTGATTTCCTGTGCTATATTCGATGAAGGCTTCCAAAGTTTCTTTTTTCAGGTCACCAAACTTTGGTTTCCTTCCAGGCTTGCCTTTCTTATTCTGAACACTCTCGACTAGCTTTCTTTCATCAGAATCCTTTTGTTGAGACGTTCCGGAATCTTTCTTTTTCTCAATCTCCTTTTTAATAAGACCTAAGAGATTTTCCATCTCATCATCTTTTAAGAATAATTGCTTCTTGCTCTGTACAGAACGCCAATAATCCTCATCCTTTAATCCTGATATAAGGCTATTTCTGACAATTCGACAAAGAAGTTTGTTGAGACTCTCTTCATAATTACCTTTATCAGGATAGGATATCACTTTGTTAATGATACATGTATGAAGGTCGCCCAATATAAGCCAAGCTACAATTGCCTTCTTTAACTTATTGCGTTGGGCAAGTGACTTGATTCCGAAAAATATATCGTTACCTATAACCGATGCAAGCATTCCTAATAACTTGTTGAAGCCATATTTTCCAAAATAGGTTTTAAAGAGATCATCGCAATCGCCCAATTCAATATCTTTTGGTAGGCCCAGAATCTGATTCATGGCAAATACGTAAACATGCATATAAGTAGTAAGGGTTGCTTTCCTGCTCTTTATAGCATGAACATATTCATTGTAAAAATCAATATGGTTTTTCTTCCATTCCGCAAGTTCTTTTTTATATTCTTCTATATTCATTGTGATATCCTGTTAATTTGTTTTCTTTTCTATTTCCACTTTTCCAATCGTATTTCTATTTCTCGCTTCGGGAGTCGAGTGTTAAACTTGAATAGAGCTTCCAACTTCTGTGAGGCTTCGTATGGTGGAATCAGATTGTGTTCTACAAGTTGGTCAAATACGTATAGTATTCCAGAAACAATAATGCCTCGTTCTTCTGCCCTATTACGTAACTGTCTGTCACCTGTCAAAATCCTGCAGTTATCAAGTGTTTGGGCATAATAGATAACAGTAGAATCGGTTAAAGTCAGATTTCCACCACACTCGATATTGAACTGATATAGATTGGGAATACTTGTTGCAGGATAGTCCTTCACAAAAAGAATTCCCTTACTAATCAGTTGTTGTATCACCTTCTGTTGATCGGGATGGGTGATTTCATTGATTACGAAGTCAACAGTATGCACCCGTATAGGCAACTGAAAGAAATCATCTAACAGGCCGATATCGTACAAATCCAAGAAGATATTTGTATCGTTGATTACAATCTCCATTATATTATACCAGCTCTAACTGTTCGCGGACTACGTAGATTGACTCATTCAGCAACTCTGATGCCTTGGAAAAGCTTATCAGTTCAGATGCCAAGGCACGATAAACCAAGCTACTAAAACGATTAGACTTTTCTTCGTGGAAGGTGCTCTTCTCAACCTGTTCCCTGAATGCTTGATTCTTGTTCTTTGTAATACAAAA
>OCVV012865067.1_pt1 | contig 18475 bp, 13 predicted proteins | sample 1539721 | NCBI WGS metagenome assembly OCVV01 (sample SAMN02144230, study PRJEB22623) | gut metagenome | biome: sheep rumen | host: Ovis aries | place: New Zealand | reverse complement strand
TGTTTTTATTTGTTTTTACTTGTTTTTTTCTGTTTTTTCTTCGTCCGCCGAAGGCGTATAATAAAACTTTTCTTATACCGAACTAACGTTAAATTAGAATTATTCGCTTTATTCGTTGTTGAAAATGAAGCGTTTGGAACTTCCGAAACTTAAAGTTTTTACTTGTTTTTATTTGTTTTTTCTTTGTCCGCCAAAGGCGTATATCCTTATACCGAACTCACGTTAGAAGATGAATTTTTGAGGAAAAGATTGGACAATGTGGAAAGAATGTGTTATCTTTGCAACCTGAAAGGGTGACGACCGAATGGTTGCACGACAGAACGGCAGAACGACAAGACTAACAGGTAAACACAACACATTAACCTATATGAAGAAACTACTCCTGAGTGCACTCGCACTCCTCTGTGCCGCCTCGGCTGCATGGGCACAGGTCTCCTTCGGCCAGGCCGAACGAATGAACGACAACTGGCTCTTTCTGAGAGCCGACTCGATGTGGAACACCTACGAAAGTCCCGAGATGAAAAATGCGGGCTTCGACGACTCGCGCTGGCGGCGGCTCTCATTGCCCCACGACTGGGGGGTGGAACTGCCCATGTCGCCCGACAAGGGGTCGTGCCAAGGCTATCTGCCCGGCGGCATCGGCTGGTACAGGCGGCACCTGACGCTCTCGCCACAGGAGGGGAAGCGATACTATATCTACTTTGAGGGTGCCTACAACCACTCGGAGGTGTATCTGAACGGCCACCTGCTGGGCAAGCGACCCAGCGGTTTTGCCTCTTTCCTCTACGACATGACTCCGCACCTGCAACAGGGGGAGAATGTGCTGGCCGTGCGCATCGACCACTCGGCTGAGGCTGACTCGCGCTGGTATACGGGCAGCGGCATCAACCGCAATGTGTGGGTGGTCACCGCTCCCGAGGTGCATCTGGCACAGTGGGGCACGGCCTACCGACTGAAGGGCATCACGGCCAAACGGGCTGAGGTGGAAGTGGATGTGGAAACCTCTGACTGCCGCACGGACAAAGGCGGAAAAACTGCCCTGCAAGCCGTGGTGGAACTGGCTGACAAAGAGGGCAGGGTGGTGGCCACGGCTCAGACGGCCATCGGCTCTGAAGGGAAGAAAACGGTGAAACTCACGGTGCCGAATCCGCAGCGGTGGACACTTGACAAGCCTTATCTCTACACGCTCACCACACGGCTCATGGACGAGGGACAGGAGACTGACCGCTCGGAGGTGAAGGCCGGACTGCGCACACTGGAGTTCTCGGCCGACAAGGGCTTTGCGCTCAACGGCCAGTGGATGAAGGTGAAGGGCGTGTGTGTGCACGACGATGCGGGGGTGCTGGGCACAGCGGTGCCGAAGGAGGTGTGGCGAAGAAGACTCGTCGAACTGAAAAAACTGGGTGCGAATGCCATCCGACTGAGCCACAACCCACACATGCCGGAGTTCTACGACCTGTGCGACGAGGTGGGGCTGTTGGTGATGGATGAGGCATCGGACGAATGGGAGTTTCCGAAACGCAAATGGATGAAGGGATGGAACCAGGGCAAGCCGGCCTTTGAGGGTACCTACACCTACTTTGAGGAGTGGATAGACCGCGATGTGGCCGACATGGTGCGCCGCGACCGCTGCCATCCGAGCGTGTTCCTGTGGTCGATAGGCAACGAGGTGGATTACCCCAACGACCCCTATTCCCACCCTGTGCTGGACGGCGGCTCGAAGGGTTTCACGCAACCCATGTATGGCGGCTACAAGCCCAACCAGCCCAATGCCGAGCGCATCGGCCTCATCGCCCAGCGACTGGCCAAGATTGTGAAGGACATCGACCCCTCGCGACCCACCACGGGTGCACTGGCTGGCGTGGTGATGTCGAACGAGACGGCTTATCCGGGAGCCATCGACGTGGTGGGCTATAACTACACCGAGAGCCGCTATGGCGAAGACCATAAGACCTACCCGAAGCGTATCATCTATGGCTCGGAGAACCGCCACGACCTGGCGGCATGGAAAGCCGTGAGGGACAACGCACACATCTTCGGGCAGTTCCTCTGGACGGGCATCGACTATCTGGGCGAGAGCGGCGTGTGGCCTGCCCGTGGCAGCAGTGCCGGACTGCTCGACCTGGCAGGTCAGCGCAAGCCCAACGGGTGGTATCGTGCCGCCCTGTGGAGCGAGGAGCCTGTGTGCTACATCGGCACCTATCCCGTGGGGCCGCAACGCTACGGCTCGCGCAACAACAACCAGCGCAGCACGCAGGTGTCGCCCTACGCTGCCGACACGTGGAACTATCAGGAGGGGCAGCGCATCCGCGTCGTGTGCTACACCAACGGCAAGACTGCCCACCTGACCCTGAACGGACAGCCCATCGGCGGTGAACCAGAACGCGATGAGGCCACCGACATCCTCTACTGGGACATCGACTACACCCCCGGCACACTGCGCTGCGAGGCAGACAACCAGTTGGTTTACGAAGTGAAGACCACGAAGGCTCCTCATGCCATCAAACTGACCACCGATGGCGGAACGCACGTGTTTGTGGAAGTGGTGGACGAGGATGGAAACCTTGTGAAACTGGCCGACAACGAGGTGACGCTCATGGTGCGCGGCGCACGTCTGCTGGGCATGGAGAACGGCAGCATGCAGGGCGGTGGACAGCCTTTCAGTCAGCGCAATCCACGCTTGCGAGTGCTGGGCGGTCGGCTGGTGGCCTATATAGCACAGCAAGGCAAGGAGACGGTCACGGTGACTGCCACCTCTCCCTTCTTGCAGTCAGCCACTCTCACCTTGAACGGCGGCACTCGATAGGCGACACCCCCGTACCCTTCTTGAAATAGCGGCTAAAGGTGGAAGAGTCGGGAAAGCCTAACTCGCTGGCTATCTGCTGTATGCTCAAATCCATCCGGGTGTTGAGCAGCAGTTTTGCCTGCACTATCACATAGTTGGCAATCCACTCGCCAGCCCCCATGCCTGTGCTGCGTCTGATGATGGAAGAAAAATACTTGGGCGAGAGGTGCAGCAGGTCGGCATAGAACTTCACCTCTCGCGACTCGCGGTAGTGTGCCACCACTTCGTCGAAAAAACGTGAAAGCAGCAGGTCGTTGGTCAACTGCTCCGAGGGTTTCCCCTCATTCTCAAAACGATACTCATCCACAAGTTGCGAAAACACATCCAGCAGGCTCTCCAGCATGTTCGTCCGCCCCGCCACCTCCATGCGGCTCACCTTGTCCATCAGCCGAATCATCTCCAGCACCGTCGCATACTGCTCGTCGGTCAGCCGGAAGGCGGGGCGGTGCAGGTACTCCAGATGGTTGCGGAACGAACTGCGGTGCTTCAGCCGTTGCAAAAACTCGCCCGACACCACCACGAGTGTGGCCAGATAGTCGGGCGATGACTCATTGGCCAGCACGATGTGGTTGGGATAGAGCACCGAAATCTCCTGCGGCCAGAACTCCACTGGCTGCATGTCGTACTCGGCCTTCACGTAGCCACGCTTGTTCAGGCCCACCACCAGATGGGGTGACACATAGGGTTCGCTATAGGTGGGCATGGCGGTCACATCGTCTATCACCACCACCCCACGCTCCTCGATGAGTTGGTTCTGCACATCAAGCGGATGTTTGCCCTCTGTTTCCATAATTAAGGTACATTTAACTTTTCGCCACAAAGATAAGACTTTTTTAACGCGCAAACAACCTCGATTCGACTTTTTGCAAAAAAAAACGCTACTCTCGTCATTCCCTCTGCAAGGAAATAGCCGTACCTTTGCATCCGATTACACATCTATTTATATCTAACTAACAAACTAACTTAAAAAACAGACCCAGCATGAAAAAGTCATTTTTCTTTCTGCTGACACTTGCAGCCGTAGCCACAGCACAAGCCGACGACTATCCCTACCTCACCTTCCAGACAGCAGGCGGCGAATCTACGTCAGTCCTCACCTCGTCGCTCGTCATCACCTTCTCCGGCGGCAACCTGGTGGCCACCGCAAGCGACGGCACAGCCACCACACTCCCACTGTCGGGCCTCAGTAAGATGTACTTCTCTGCCAGCGGAACCACCGGCATAGAAGAGACCCCTGCTGCAACCACCGACGAACCCGTGGAGGTGTTTACCCTGGCAGGCATCTCGCTTGGCCAGTATGAGAACCTGAAACAAGCCCAGACCACTCTCGCCAAAGGCATCTACGTGGTGAAAAGCCCCAGTCGAACCCTGAAAATCTCAGTCAGATGAACATCATGAAAAAGATTCTATCCATCCTCCCAGCGCTGGTTTTCACACTTGGCGCATCAGCCCAGACCCTCAATGTGGTGTGCGGCAACGTCACCTACCAGTTCCCCTCAGCACAGACAGGCGACATGACCTACACCGACGGCACCGCCCTGACCATTCAAGGCAAGCAGTTCAGCATCAGTGACATCGACAAAATGTACGTCGATAACACCTCCGTGACCAACAACCAAGTGGCCATCGCCTACAACGGCACCTCGGCCACCGTCACCGTGGCAGGCAACGTGGCGCAATATGTCACGCCCACCCTCAGCAATGCCCACGTCACCATTGCCCAGAGCAACACCGATGCAGTGGATGGCGATGAAATCACCTACACCCTCTCCGGCACCACCACCAACGGCGAGTTCGCCCTCGAAGGCTCCTACAAATGCACCATTGCCTTGAGCGGACTGACGCTCACCAATCCCCTCGGTGCCGCCCTCAACATCACCAACGGCAAGCGCATCCAGATCAGCGCCAAGAAAGGCACCGAGAACACGCTCGCCGACGGAGCCAGCAGCTCACAGAAAGGCTGCATCTACAGCAAAGGGCAGATACAGTTGCAAGGCAACGGAACCCTCACCGTCAAAGGCAACACCGCCCATGCCATCAAGAGCGGCGACTACATCAGCGTGAAGAACCTCACCCTCAACGTGACGGGAGCCGTGAGCGACGGCATCAACTGCAACGAATACTTCCTCATGAAGAGCGGAACCGTCACCATCAGTGGAGTAGGCGATGACGGCATACAAGCCGACCTCGACGGCACAACCTCCACAGGTGAAATCGTCGAGACCTCCACCACCGATGCCCACGACGACGAAGACTCCGGCAACATCTACATCGAAGGCGGCACCCTCACCGTCACCACCACAGGCGCAGCCACCAAATGTGTGAAGAGCGCAGGCGACCTCCGAGTGAGCGACGGCATCCTCACCCTTACCGCCCAAGGCAACGGCACCTACGACTCTACCGACCGCGATGCCAAAGGAGCCAGTTGCCTCAAGTCAGACGGCAACATGACCCTCAGCGGCGGCACCCTCACCCTCAAGGCCAGCGGCACTGGCGGCAAAGGCATCAAAGCCGACGGCACACTCGCCATCAGCGGCGGCACCATCATCGCCACAGCCTCGGGCAGCAAATACACCTATGGCAGTTACTCAGCCGCGCCCAAAGCCATCAAGAGCGATGGGGCCATGACCCTCAGCGGAGGCACCATCACCGCCACGTCCAGTTACCACGAGGGCATCGAGTCCAAAAGCACCCTCACCACCAGCGGCGACTGCATCGTCTATGCCACAGGCTCTAACGATGCCATCAACTCCAGCAGCGACATGTACCTGAAGGGCGGCTACATCATGGCCCGCTCCACAGGCTCCTCCACTGGAGCCGACGGCATCGATGCCAACGGCAACCTCTACGTGCAGGGAGCCACCGCCTTCTCCATGTGCCACGGCGGAGCCGACGTGGCCTTCGATGCCAACAGCGAAAGCCAGAAGACACTCTACGTGCAGAGCGGCACCCTCGTCGCCATCAGCGGACTGGAGAACGGAGCCAGCCTGACCCAGACCTGCTACCAGACCTCCAGTTACCAGACCTCCACCGACACCAACGAAAACTGGTACGGACTCTACTCCAATGGTTCCCTCGTGCTCGCCTATAAGATTCCCTCTGGCAGTTATGGCAGCCCCATGGTTGTATCCACAGCAGGCACCTGCACCCTCAAGTCGGGCATCACCCCCAGCGGCGGCACCACCCTCTGGAACGGCTATGGCCGCATCAACGCCACCGCCACAGGCGGCGACACCGTCAGCCTTAGCCAATACACAGGAGGCGGAGGATTCCAACCCGGAGGCGGAGGAGGATTCCAACCCGGAGGCGGCGGAGGCCATCGCCCCTTCTGACACACACACATCAACCCCAAAAACATAAGAAGAAAGGGGGCTGCACACACACCACACCCCCGTGCAGCCCCCTCTTTTTTTACCTATCCAAAAGTATTTGTACGCTATCCGCAACCTCCCCAACCCCCAATCCCCTAACTTTGTGGCGAAAAAGAAACATGATAAAAACTTCAAACGATTATGAGATATACTGAACTGGGAAAGACGGGGATGAAAGTCTCCCATCTCGCTTTCGGTGCCTCATCGCTGGGCAGCGTGTTCCGTTCCACCAAGGAAGCCGAGAGCATTGAAGCAGTGGAAGCCGCCATTGAAGGAGGCATCAACCTGATTGACGTGAGTCCCTACTATGGCCACTACAAAGCCGAAACCGTGCTGGGCAAGGCTTTACGGAGGATTCCACGCGAGAAGTACTACCTGAGCACAAAGGTGGGACGCTACGGCAAGGACGGCGTGAACACCTGGGACTACTCTGGCAAACGTGCCACGGAGAGTGTCTATGAAAGCATGGAGCGTCTGGGCATCGACTTCATCGACCTCATCAACGTACACGACATTGAGTTTCAGGCGGCGATGGAAGGTGGCTTGCAGAAGGTGGTGGATGAAACACTGCCCGCGCTGGTGGAACTGAAACGTGAGGGTGTGGTGGGCCATGTTGGCATCACCGACCTGCAACTGGAAAACCTGAAATGGGTGATTGAACATACAGAGGAAGGTACTGTGGAGAGTGTGCTGAACTTCTGCCACTACTGTCTGAACGACGATAAACTGGTGGATTTCCTCGACTTCTTTGAACAGCACGGCATCGGAGTCATCAACGCCTCGCCTCTGAGCATGGGGCTGTTGTCGCAACGTGGTGTGCCCGACTGGCATCCTGCACCGAAGCCGCTGGTGGCAGCATGTGCCAAGGCGGCTCGGCATTGTGCTGAGAAGAACTATCCCATCGAGCAACTGGCCATCCAATATTCTGTGAGCAATCCACGCATTACTGCCACTCTCTTCTCGTCGGCCAACCCTGCCAACGTGAAACGCAACATAGAGTGGGCAAACCAAGCCCCCGACTGGGAACTGGTGAAAGAGGTGCAGGACATCATTGGCGACCAAAGGAGGGTGTCATGGGCAAACTCATGACAAGCCCATGCGCTTGGCGATTCTCTAAACTCTACTCTCTAATCCCTAAACTCTAAACTCTACTCTCTAACCCCTAAACTCTAAACTCATAGTGACTATCATCGACTCACATTCCCACCTGTGGCTGAAGCAGGACACATGGGTGGATGGCAAGAGAATCTTGTCGCTGAAGAACGGCAGGAGCATCTTTATGGACGAAGAGGTGCAGATGATTCCCCCCTTCATGATTGACGGCGTGAACTCGGCCGAGGTATTCCTTTCCAACATGAACTATGCCCAAGTGGGCGGTGCGGTGGTGGTGCAGGAGGTCATCGACGGCAACCAAAACGCTTATCTTACCGAGGTGCAGAAGAAGTACCCCGACCGCTTTTTCTGCATGGGCATGGCATGGACGCTCGACGAAGCCAAGGCAGTGCAGGCGGCTGGACTGAAAGGCATCGCCTTCCCTGGCCATCGGATGCAGGAGCCGCTCTTGGCGCTGATGCCCGTCTTCAAGTACATGGAGGAGGAGGGACTGGTACTCTCCATGTGTTTGGGCGACAACCCGAAGCAAATAGGGGAGATGAAAGAGGTGATTCAAGACTGTCCCCAACTGAAAGTGGCCATTGGGCACTTTGGTATGGTGACCACGAACTCGTTTGAGAGTCAGGTGAAACTGGCGCTCGCAGGGGAGAACGTGAGGGTAGAGTCGGGCGGTATCACCTGGCTCTACAACAGCGAGTTCTATCCCTACCCATCTGCTATCCGTAGCATCAGGCAGGCTGCCGATTGGGTGGGCATGGACAGGTTGATGTGGGGAAGTGACTACCCCCGCACCATCACAGCCATCACCTACAAGATGTCGTATGACTTCATCACGAAGTCCGACCAACTCACATCCGAAGAGAAGGCTCTGTTCCTCGGACAGAACGCATTGAAGTTCTACGGCTTCAAGAACTTGCCCGAACTGCCTTATATCAAGAATATGTCAGAGTAGGAAATTAAAATGACAATCATGGAAAAGAAACCTTTAGTATCAAAGAAATATCTCTTTACTTTTATCCTCATCACGTCGTTGTTTGCTCTGTGGGGCTTTGCCAACGACATCACCAACCCGATGGTGGCTGCATTCCAGACCGTGATGGAACTGTCGGCAGCCAAAGCATCGATGGTGCAGTTCGCCTTCTACGGAGGCTATGCCACGATGGCCATTCCTGCGGCCTTATTCATCCGAAGATACTCCTACAAGAGCGGCATCCTGTTGGGGTTGGCCCTTTATGCAGTCGGAGCATTTTTGTTCATTCCTGCGGCCGAATGGCAAGAGTTCTCGTTCTTCTGTGTGTCGCTCTACATCCTCACGTTTGGCTTGGCATTCTTAGAGACAACAGCCAACCCTTTCATTCTCTCGCTGGGCGATAAGGACACTTCCACCCGAAGGCTGAATCTGGCGCAGGCTTTCAACCCTGTGGGGTCGTTGAGCGGCATGGCGGTGGCATCGTTCATTGTGCTGCCCCACCTGTTGTCCGACAAGCGTGATGCAACAGGACAAATCATCTTCCCCTTGTTGTCGGAAGCCGAGAAAGCGGACATCCGACTGCACGACTTGGCCGTGATTCGCAACCCCTACGTGGCCATTGGCATCGTGGTGGTGTGTGTGTTCGCCGTCATCGCCTTGACCAAGATGCCCAAAACTGAAAGTGAGGAACAAAAAGCCCAAGGTCTGACCCACACGACAAAAGAGACGCTCAAGAACCTCTGGACCAACACCCTTTACCGCGAAGGTGTCTTCGCCCAAGTCTGCTATGTGGCTGCACAAATCATGGTGTGGACATTCATCATCCAGTATGCCGACCACTTGGGCATCAACAAGGCCACCGCACAAGTCTATAATATTGTGGCCATGTCGCTCAATCTGGGTGGTCGATTCATCGGCACCTTCATCATGCGCTACGTGAACACACGACAACTGCTGATGTGGTTTGGTGTGGGGGCTTCGCTCTGCACACTGGGTGCCATCTGCATCGAAGGCTTGTGGGGACTCTACAGCCTTGTGTGCATCAGCCTGTTCATGTCCATCATGTTCCCCTCTATCTACGGCATCGCATTGGAGAACGTCGATTCAAAAGACACCCATCTGGGTGCCGCCTTCCTCGTCATGGCCATCGTCGGCGGTGCGCTGATGCCACCATTGCAGGGCGCGCTGATTGACCAGCAGGTCATCTTCGGCCATCCAGCCGTGAACATCTCGTTCATCCTGCCATTGATTTGTTTCCTGGTCATTATCATCTATGGATATCGTTCATTCGCAAAACTTAACAGATAAAATGAAAGCAATACAAATTTCTCATTCACAAGAATTAAACATCATTGATGTGGAGAAGCCCGCAGCCCCAAAGACTGGGGAAGTGCTGCTCCGTCTCCACTATGTGGGTTTCTGTGGCTCTGACCTCAACACCTTCATGGGCCGAAACACAATGGCACTTAATCCTGTCATTCCCGGACATGAGATAGGTGCCGTCATCGAAGCCGTGGGAAGCGGTGTACCCGAAAGTCTGAAGCCTGGCATGGTCGTCACCTGCAATCCCTACACCAACTGCAACCATTGCGCCTCCTGCCGAAACGGAAGGGTGAATGCCTGCCAGCACAACGAAACACTGGGTGTGCAGCGCAACGGTGCCATGAAAGAGTACATCTTGATGCCTTGGCAGAAAATCATTCCGGCAGGCACTCTGACCACCAAGACCAGTGCCCTGATTGAGCCAATGAGCGTGGGTTTCCACGCCATCAATCGCGCACAAGTGACTGATGTTGACACCGTCATGGTCATCGGATGCGGCATGGTCGGCATGGGAGCCATCGTTCGCGCAGCCACTCGTGGAGCCATCGTTATCGCCGCAGACCTTGACGACGAGAAACTGGCATTGGCCCAACAGATGGGTGCTGCCTTTACCGTCAACACCAAGACTGAGGATGTGCATCAACGACTTGTTGACATCACTGGTGGCTATGGCCCGGATGTCATAGTGGAAGCAGTCGGCAATCCCTTCACCTACCAAATGGCAGTCAACGAAGTCGCCTTCACGGGTAGGGTGGCCTGCATCGGTTATGCCAAGTCTGATGTCACCTTCCAGACTAAACTTTTCGTGCAGAAGGAACTCGACATCAGGGGGTCGCGCAATGCAACCCCTGAAGACTTCCGTGCCGTCATCCGCTATCTGGAGAAAGGCACCGCTCCCATCGACCGACTCATCACGAAAGTCATCCAACCCGAAGAGGCTCTGGCAACCATGCAGTGGTGGAGTCAAAACCCCGGCAAGGTGTTCAGAATCTTGGTGAAATTTTAACCTTTAACATTCATGAAAGTATTTGTCAGCGGCTGTTACGACCTCCTGCACAGTGGCCACGTGGAGTTCTTCCGCCAAGCCAGCCAATATGGCGACCTCTATGTGGGAATCGGCTCGGATGCCACCATCCTGAAATACAAAAACCACCAGACGCTCTACCCTGAACAGGAACGTCTGTTCATGGTGAAAAGCATCCGCTATGTGAAGGATGCTGTCATCAACCAAGGTTCGGGTGTGATGGATTTCATCCCCACGGTGGAGGCCCTGAAGCCCGACCGTTTCGTGGTGAATGCAGATGGTGCCAGTGAGGAAAAGCGTAAGTTCTGCGAGGAGCGTGGCATCGAGTACATCGTGCTCAACCGCACACCTGCCGATGGACTGACAGCGCGCAGCAGCACCGACCTCAAGCACACGCTGGCACAAACGGGCATTCCCACCCGACTCGATTTGGCCGGCACATGGATAGACCAGCCCTACGTGAGCACGTATGCTCCAGGATGGGCCATCACCATCTCCCTTGTCCCCACTTTCGAGATTCGGGAACGCTGTGGACTCTCTACCTCCACACGCAATCAAATCAAGCGTATCTGGCCTGTCCGTCTGCCCGACATGGAGCCTGAAATGCTGGCGAAACTGGTGTTCTGCTTTGAGAATGACCCTGAGCGCACCGACGGCATCATCAGCGGTGCACAAGATGCCATAGGAATCTGTGTGCCGGGTCTCTGTCGCCATCTCTACGATGCACACTACTGGCCCAAGCGGATAGAGCGGTGTGGGGATGAAAAGATTCTCCACTGGCTGGAGCAACACCTGTGCCTCATTCTCATGTTCCCGCGTCGTCCCGACTGCTCCGTGATAGAAGGTAAACAAATCAACGAAGCCAACGTGAAGGCTCTGACTAAGGCCGCCGAACAATGTTGGGACGCCATCATGAGAACTGACCTCCCTGCTTTTGCCGAGGCTTATCGAGCCTCTTTCCTGGCACAAGTCACCCTCTTCCCTGCCATGCTGCAACCGGGGGTGCAGGAATGCATCGACCAGTATGCCGCCATGCCCGACGTGCTGGCATGGAAAATGCCTGGTGCAGGAGGTGGAGGCTACTTGGCTCTTGTCGTCGCCGATGCCACAGCCTTCTGCCAGCAGCACCAGGAGGCAATACCTTTGAGAATCAGAAGAAGATGAAATGCCGAAAGACAATACAAAGACTTCAACATCTTCTATTGTACCTCTAATTTTATATCACTAACAAACAACTATTAACCTATGAAGAAAAATTTTGTTTTAGCCCTGATGCTGACAACATCGATGGCTATGCAGGGACAAGACTACCCAATCCCTGTACTGGAAACGGACGAACGGATGGCTACAGGCCAGTTCACTCCAGATTGGGAATCCTTACGCCACTATGAGGTGCCGGAATGGTTCCGCGATGCGAAGTTCGGCATCTGGGCGCATTGGGGGCCTCAGTGTGTGGAAGGGAGCGGCGACTGGATGGCGCGTGAACTCTACATGGAGGGCACCTATAAGGCCAACTACCACCGTGAACACTACGGACACCCTTCGGAGGTGGGGTTTAAGGACATCCTTCCCCTCTTCAAGGCTGAGAACTGGTCGCCCGACGAGTTGGTGAGGTTCTACAAGGAAGAGTGCGGTGCGCGTTATTTCTTTGCCCTGGGCAACCACCACGACAACTTCGACCTCTGGGACTCGAAGTATCAGGAGTGGAACTCGCAGAACATCGGGCCTCACAAGGACATTCTGGCTGGATGGGCTCAGGCGGCCAAGAAGGCTGGACTTCCCCTCGGCATCTCTTTCCATGCCGACCACGCATGGATATGGTATGAGCCGTCGCGCCGCTTCGACCTGAGGGGCGAGAAGCGTGGTGTGAAGTATGACGGTTGGTTGACGAAGGAGGATGGCTACAAGCCTAACCCTGATGGCTCGGAGAAGTGGTGGAAGGGGCTTGACCCGCAGAAACTCTATCAGCAAGACCACGACTTTTCGGAAAGGACATGGGACAACCGGAGCATCCACAACCAGTGGGGGTGGGAGAATGGGGCATGCCCTCCGAGCCAGGAGTTTGTGACGAATTTCTATAACCGCACGCTCGATGCCATCAACCGCTACAACCCCGACTTGCTCTACTTCGACGTGACGGTGCTGCCTTTCTACCCTCTGAGCGATGCAGGACTGAAGATTGCTGCCCATACGTATAACCACAGTGCAGCCACTCATGGGGGCAAGAACCAGGCGGTGGTGTTTGGCAAGATTCTGAAGGAGGACATGAAGGATGCCCTCGTGTGGGACGTGGAGCGCGGTGCGCCCAACCAGATTGTGCCTCGTCCGTGGCAGTGTTGCAACTGTCTGGGCAACTGGCACTATGACCGGGGTGTGTATGAGCGCAACGGCTACAAGAGTGCTGCCACCGTGGCTAAACTGCTGATGGACATTGTCTCGAAGAACGGCAACATGTTGCTATCGGTACCATTGAGAGCCGACGGCACTCCCGACGAGAAGGAACTGGCCATCATGAGGGAGTTTGGGGCGTGGATGAAGGTGAATGGCGAGGCTATCTACAAGACTCGTCCGTGGAAGATTTTTGGCGAGGGACCTATTGCCAATGCTGACATCAAGATTAACGACCAAGGGTTTAACGATGGGCAGTACATCAAGGCTGGCAGTGAGGAAATCCGATTCACACAGACTGAGAAGTATCTCTATCTGGCTGCGTTGGGATGGCCTGCTGACGGCATCGTCCGTGTGAAGTCGTTGGCCGATGGCTCCACCTTGTTCCCTGACCGCATCGGGCGGGTGGAACTGCTCGGCCACGGCAAGGTGCGATTTGAGCGCACTCCCGAGGCCCTCATCGTCTATCTGCCTGAGCCGATGAATGGGGTGATGCCTGTGTTGAAAATCAGAAAATTTTAGGTCTGCATGTGTGCGAGTGGAGTTTTTTTCTGTCTGAAGAGTGGTGTGAGTCTGTTTTTTTGCCTATATTTGCAGGGTCAAAATTCAAAAAAACTGATTTTATGAGGAAAGAATACATCGTGCTGAGCCGACAGGACAGTGTGGCTCGCAACAATTCTCCGTTTGTGATGCTGAAGATTGCCAACGAAGAGGGCAACTTGTCTGTCAGTGTGTTTGATGTGCCTAAGACTGGCGGTCCTAAGGTGGGGCAGTTGGTCACGTTCATCAGCATGCGCGACTACCAGGGCAAGAAGTCGGCTTCGAACATGGACATGGTGGTGGGCAAGTTTCCCAGCGAGGACCATCCGCTCTATCATCTGGTGCCGCGCCCCGTGAAGCGGGAGGTGTGGGATGCCACCATGCGTCAGTTGCTTTCGTTCTGCCAGAGTGAAGACTTGGCCAACTTCATCGAGCAGCAGGCGGCCACGCTCTATCCGCTTTATAGCCGCTATCCTGCCGCAACGAGTGTGCATCATGCTTTCCCCGGAGGATTGCTGAACCATACGTGGCAGATGCTCCATCTGCTCGAGGGGGTCTATCCCGTCTATCCTTATCCCGACGACATCAAGGTGGAGCGGATTATCCTCAGCATCTTGTTTCACGACTGGGGCAAGGTGTGCGAGTATAACGTGGAGGGCGAGAGGACGGAGAACGGCTATCTGCTGGGCCACATCTACATGTCGGCCAACTATCTGAACAACCTCTTGCGCGACTTTTTCACTGAGGTGGATGGAGGCAGGCTCTCGGAGGGCAGCAAGCGCGAGATTAACTTCATCGTGCATTGCGTCCTGGCTCACCACGGTACGCTGGAGTTCGGCAGCCCCGTGTTGCCCTGCATTCCAGAGGCGCAACTGCTCAATTATCTGGACAACATCTCGGCCAAGTCCGACATCTTCAACACCACTGGCAACATGGAGAAGGCTTTCGCGCTGAACACCACGGTGGTGAAGGGATAGGCCCGACCTGTTTTTTCGTTCATAGAAAAGTGTACCCCTCGACTACGGCACGTCGTAGTCGAGGGGTACGCCATTTCGTACCCGAGGGGTACGCTTGTTGTGCCAGTGCGGAAACACGCTTTACCAAATCTTCACCCGCTTCTCCTTAGGCACGAACATGGGGTCGCTCTCGGTGATTCCGAAGGCTTCGTACCAGGCATCGACGAGGGGTAGGGCACCGTTCACGCGCCATCGGCCCAACGAGTGGGGATCGGCAGTGGTCTGGTTGCGGATGGCCTCTTCGGTGATGTTCTCTGCCCACACGCCAGCGTAGGCGAGGAAGAAACGCTGCTCGGGGGTGAAGCCGTCTTTCACGGGCAGTGGGTTGTCCTTGGTGGCGTTCTTGAAGGCCGTGTAGGCAAACTTGATGCCTCCGTGGTCGCCCAGGTTCTCGCCACAGCAGAGGTCGCCGTTGGCATTGAGGTCGGGCAGCACCTTGATGGCCGAGAAGAAGTCTTTGATGACTTGGGCGCGCTCGTTGTACTTTTCGCCGTCGCCGTCAGCCCACCAGTCGCGGAAGTTGCCGTTCTTGTCGAACTGACGCCCCTGGTCGTCGAAGCCGTGCGACATCTCGTGGCCGATGACCACACCGATGGCGCCGTAGTTGAAAGCGTCGTCGGCCTCCATGTCGAAGAAGGGGTACTGCAGAATGCCTGCCGGGAAGCAGATTTCGTTGGTGGTGGGATTGTAGTAGGCATTCACCGTGTGTGGATTCATCAGCCACTCCTCAGGATCGACAGGCTTCTTCCACTTGCGCTCCAACATGTCGGCATGTGCCCACTTGGCCACTTCCTTCATGTTCTCGTAGAGCGAACGCTGGGGGTCGATGCTCAGTTTGGAATAGTCGCGCCACTTGTTGGGATAGCCAATCTTCACACGGAAGGCATCCAGTTTCTCGTGGGCTGCCGCCTTGGTGGCAGGGCTCATCCACTCCTGTGCGTCGATGCGCTGTCCGAGGGCCACTTGCAGGTTCCTCACCAGTTGCTCCATGCGCACCTTGTTGGCTGGTGGAAAGTACTTTTCCACATAGAGTTGACCCACTGCCTCGCCCAACACAGAGTTCACCACGCTCACACTGCGCTTCCAGCGCGGACGTGGCTCCTTGGCACCCGTCATGATGCGTCCGTTGAAGTCGAACACCTCTTCGTACACCTCGTCGCCCAGTGTCGAACCTGCAGCATCCAGAATCTGCCACTGCATCCAGTCTTTCAGCACCTCCACAGACGTGTCTTTCAGCACGTCCATGGCCTCTTTCAGAGCCTCGGGCTGACCCACCGAGAGGGAATCAATCTCTGTGATGCCCTGACGGTCGAAGTAGGTTTTCCAGTCGAAACCGACATACTCCTTGGTGAAGTCGGCAAACGACATCTTGTGGTAGTTGCTGGCAGGGTCGCGTAGTGCCACATTGTCGCGTCCAGCCTTCGCCATGCGAGTCTCCAGCGTGAGGATGTTCTCCATTTTCCGCTGAGCAGCCTCTGGGGTCTCGCCCACCAGTTGGAACATCTTCACGATGTGCTTCTTGTAGGCCTCCAGAATCTTCTTGTTGGCCTCGTCGTCCTTCACGTAATAGTCGCGCTCGATGGAGTAGCCGCCCTGCGACACCTCCAGCAAGTTCTGGGTGGAGGCCATCATGTCGGCCCCGATGTAGCAGCCCCACAGTTCGCCAAAGCCCACGCCCTCGGTGTTCATCTGGTTGATCAGTTCAATCCACTCAGCCGTAGTCTTCACCTTGGCCACACGTTTCAGGTCGCCCATCACTGGCTGCACACCGTCCTTGTTCTGACGCACAGAGTCCATGCGCAAGGCATAAAGGTCGCCAATCTTCTGAGCCAACGAACCATGCTCCTGGGGATGGGAAGCCATCTCCTCAATGAGGGAGCGCACCCGCTTCTGATTCTCTTCGATAATCACGTCGAAACTCCCATAACTGGAAAATTCGGGACGCAGAGGGTTGTTCTGCATCCAGCCGCCACAGGCATACTGGTAGAAGTCTGTACCAGGCTTGGCCGTCTTGTCCATGTTCTCAAGTCGGATGCCCATAGTCTGGGCATTCACCGTCATTGATGCTGCCATTGTCATCATCATCAAAAAATTTCTTGTTCTCATTTTTACTCTGTTACTAAAAAACGTAATACTGTATTGCTTTCCACGTTGTTATTGCTTTCCACGTCGTTTTCCGTTTTCGTCGGCAAAGTTAAGGCTTTCATCCGACATGACCGAATGAAAGCCCCATTTTTTTCCTTTTCCAACAGTTATGCTCTAAGAAACAACCTACTGGCAACGCCTGCAATATGAGAAACAAAGTGCTGGCAACACTTATCGTATGAGAAACAACGTACTATCAACGGTTACAATATGAGAAACAAATTAATAAGCAAATCAACACTCTTACCCTGAGGACTATTAAGTGCCTTTGTAAGTAAACTGTTAACGTTTCCACCAAGTTCGTCAGAACCTGGAACAGAAGGATAGGCGTGGTTCTCTCCATCTGTAATTGCAATAACAGACCTTAAGAATGGTATCAATTCATTAATAGAAATGTTTTCCGATTCGAAGTAATATTTCACAATCTCATAAAAATCATGAGGATTATTTTTAACAAAGTCTAACGCAAGGAATTTCTTAACACAAGGCCATAATAAACAGATGTCAATACCACCTTCGAGAAGTCCCTTAATACCTGCAATCTTATACATTGGCAGGATGGAATTGTTAGAGAACAGCTTCATCACAAATGACATAAACTTGTCTGGACTTTCACTAATACATTTTCTAAATTGATCAGCATTCACCCGCAAATCAACAGGCTTTCTATTATGATGTCCCCATTCATTAACTGCAAAGATGTGTAGCCAATTCTTAAAAGAGAGCGTAGCATATTTCTCTTCATTCAAAGTGCCACCACAAACCTCTGCCATACACGTAAGATGGTTGGGCTTTCTAAGTTTGTATGGCCGATTGTTATAGCGTCTGTATATTTCTTGCCGACAACGTTTCAACGAAATGTTATCATCAACTTCCGGTAAGGTTACAGAAACTAATTTCCACTTATCATACCACAAATAAGGATATAATGCACCTCCAAAATTCCTCTGTTTATCAGGGAGAAAGTCGCTAGGACTCTTATAATTCAAAACCATGTCCTTATAAAAGCATCTGTTTTTCACATCCTGAACAGTATACCATTTGCTTAAAAGAAGGAGAAAGTAATATCCCATATCACCCTGAAGATAGAAATCTATTTGGGATGGAACATTCAAGATGGCAAATATTTCTTTATTATACGAAGAAGGGGTAATGGCCATTATCTCAAATGCCATACATACTGCACACTCGTTATTGGTGGTTATGAGATCTGTAACCAAACTCTTTACCTTATCACCTTCACAGGACATCCTGGCCAAAAGTGACTTATATGAATTCAATAATTCATAATCATAGTTATCTACACTATGATTCAACAGGTCTCCAGTAGTATATTTGCCTTTCTTTTGGTGGTAATGTTGGCGGTAAAATGGCAATGTCCCCAGTTTGTCCCTAGCTTGTCCCCAGCTTTGTCACAAGTCTTGTCACAAGTCTTGTCACAAGACGAAGAAAAGGATGCAAGTATTGATGCAAAAGATGCAACCTCCAGTTCAAAGGTTGCAACCTTGGATGAAGAGGCTGCAGATTTGGCGGACAATGGACAAAATAGCGTAATTCGCAAACAGAGACAAGAACTACATAAGGAACTCCAATGATAGTCAAAAGGACTTCAATAGTTACGTATAATTACTCATTAAAGGATACAAAAGTGAAGAAAAAGGCATAAAAGTGATTGTATTTTGCAGAAAAGATGATTTTCCTTCGTTATTTCGTGGGAAATTAGCTAATTTTGTACGCGTA
>OCVV012888765.1_pt1 | contig 18479 bp, 13 predicted proteins | sample 1539721 | NCBI WGS metagenome assembly OCVV01 (sample SAMN02144230, study PRJEB22623) | gut metagenome | biome: sheep rumen | host: Ovis aries | place: New Zealand | reverse complement strand
GATTTTGATCTCAAATCTGAGGAGGGATTAAAGAAGTATATTCAGAGTCAATTAGCTTGTTAAAACAGAAGTGTTTATAACATAGAAAAAGTCAGAGCTTAGGCCCTGACAATTCCCTTGTTAAAGGTTAACCCTTCAACATTATTCTTAGCAAAATAGTGATACCAAAGGGTGCCATCATTTGCAAGGAGATTATGCAAAGGAGGTACAATGCTATGGCAGTACATCACGGCGGAAAAGTCGGAAAAGCTGGCAAAACTCTTGCAACGAAGTCATCTTCTAAACCAGCAAAGAGTAAGGCAGGCACAACATTAGCAAATCACAAAGCAAAGTGTCATTAATAATGACGAAGACCTGGGTATGTCTGAAAACTGCCCTGTTATATGAATTGGAAAGATGAAATATGCTTTCTTTTTTTATGTTCATTTTTAAGGGGATGGTATCAAAAAGTATGCACTTCAAGTGGGACGTCCCGAAAAGGTTTGTCCATAGATTTAGAGACCGTTTATCGGTCTTTTTTTAGTGGTATCAAAATGTACACATTATGAAGCTTAATATCTGAGAATTTTGCTAGGGGTTTTAACTTAAATAGGCATCAATAGCGGCCATAAAGAGTATTGCTTGAAATATACAAATAATTGTGGTACATTCTTACCGAGCAGTTTAATTTTCTATGATAAAGATTCAAAGCCATTCGGCATCTGTATCAGGACATCAACTGCAAAATCACATTTTTATTTTATGCGAGAGGTGACAGGGTATAGGTGTTCTTTGTTGACCTCTGAAAACAAAAAAGGAGGAGAAAGGAAAATGGCAGACAATACGAAATTTAGGGACAATGGCGGGAGGATTATTTTTGAGAATGCAACACTGTGCTCTCAGTTTCTGAGGGAGTATACGGGATTGGAACTGTTCAAAAATCTAAAACCGGAAGATATCGAAGATATGACGGAACGTTTTCTGCCCATGTTTACAGAGGAAAGGGACTCGGACGTCGTAAAGAAAGTGAAATTAGCAGATAAAAGTGAAATGTTTGTAGTTGCACTGATTGAACATAAATCATCAGTGGATTATAATGTGTGTATGCAGATGTTCCATTATATGTCGTATATCTGGGAAGAGTATGAACGTACAATGGAAGCAAATAAGAAGGGGATAATCAAGACGAAGGATTTTAAATGTCCCCCTATTTTACCGCTTGTTTATTATGAAGATACCGCGGAATGGAATTCGCCGATACAGCTTAAAGATCGTGTATTTCTTAGTGAGTATTTTGAGGACTATGTTCCAGATTTCAGATATTTTCTATTCAGGCTGCAGGAGCATGGTGAGAGTGAGCTGATTGGTAAACGTGATGAGATATCATTCATTATGCTCATCAACAGACTGCGTAATGCGGAAGAATTCAGGAACATAAAGTTTCCGGATGGATATATTGATGATATATCAAATAAAGCGCCTGGAGATGTGCTTATAACATTTTCTAAGCTGATAACAACTTATCTTCGTAAGATTAATCTTTCGGAGCAGGAAATCAGTGATATGAGTGATCAGATCAGGGGAGGCAAAATGAACGAACTGTTTGAACATTTTCAGACCATAGATATTCAGGCAATGAGAAAAGAAATTGCTGAACTTAAGCAGGAGAATGAACGCCTAAAAAAAGAAGAGCTGGAAGCAAAAGAAAAGGCAAGATTAGTTCAGCTGATAGAAAGGGTGTGTAAAAAGCTTCAAAAGGGCAAGTCTGTTGATGTTATTGCGGATGAGCTGGAAGAGGATGAATCACTGATTCAGTCCATAGTGGCCCAAGCTGACAAATATGCACCACAGTACGATGTTGAAAGAATATGGGAAGATTTAAAGAACACCGTAGCCGAATCAGCCTAGTATCATAATTCGGAATAAAACAACAACAGAGGTTAAGAAAAATGAAAAAAGAGTACATTGATCTGATAAAAAAGGACAGCGTGTATGCCATAATACCGGCCAGGTCCGGAAGCAAGGGCGTAAAGAATAAGAATATAAGGTGCCTTAGGGGGTATCCTCTTATTGCATTTACAGCTGCTGCGACAAATATGTGCGGTGAAGCATCAAGGGTGATCATATCCACGGATTCGGAGTACTATGCGGAGATAGGAAAATATTACGGCGCAGAGGCGCCTTTCTTAAGACCTGCCGAGATATCCGGCGACAAATCCACTGATATAGAGTTTATGGAACATGCCATTACCTGGCTTGCTGAGAATGAGGGCGTTCTGCCGGAATACTTTATGCACATGCGTCCCACATATCCGCTAAGAAAGCCTGAAATAGTAAGGGAAGCGGTAAAAAGGATGAAAGCCGATCCGTCAGCCACCAGCCTGCGCTCGGCACATCTGGCACCCAATACCCCATACAAATGGTTCAACCTGAGGGAAGACGGATATTACAAGAGCATTAAACCGGGACTGACGCTGGATGAAGCCAATAACCCCAGGCAGGCATTCCCGGATGTTTATATTCCGGACAGCTATGTGGATGTGCTAAGGACTGAATTTATAATAAACAACGACCTGATGCACGGCGACCGGATGATCGGGTATGTCGTTGAAGGCGGCATTGATGTGGATGCCAAGGAAGATATGGATTTCCTTGAGTATTATGTAAGCGACCACAGCAATCCGGTACTTGAGTACCTGCAGGCAAATTATAAGACGCTTGAGGAATTACCTTTTAGAAATGAGTGTTCAGACTCATAACATATATCGGGGCTGACCCAAAAGGCAGGGAGTGTAGAAGATCATCATACAAAAATGGGAGATATGACAATGAAGACCAAATACTTACAGAGAATGGAGATCACCGACCGTGTCTGCATCATAACCGGCGGTGGCGGACTCATAGGACTTAAGCATGCTGAAGCAGTCGTTGAGGGCGGCGGCATCCCTGTACTGCTTGACATAGTCGGTGGCGGAATGGAGAGGAATGCCTGCAAATTAAAGGAAGAGTATGGTGATGATACCCGATGCGAGTGCATAATTACTGACATCACTTCCCGTGAAAAACTCTGCGAAGTAAGAGATATGCTTATGGAAAAGTACGGGCATATTGACGTGCTGATCAATAATGCGGCCAATAATCCCAAGGTGGAGGGAGGCTCCAAGAATCTCGGTGCCATGAGATTTACCAATTTCCCTGTGGATATATGGAATCAGGATATTGCAGTCGGTCTTACCGGTGCGATGCTCTGTGCCCAAGTTTTCGGTGAAGTGATGGAAAAGCAGAAAAAAGGAGTAGTACTCAATATCTCATCCGATTACGGAATCATAGCGCCGGATCAGAGGATATACAGAAAAGAGGGATTGCCGGAGGAAGAGCAGACTGTGAAGCCGGTTTCCTATTCCGTAGTAAAGCACGGCATCATAGGTCTTACGAAGTACCTTGCCATCTATTGGGCAGATAAGGGAATACGTGTGAATACTCTCTGTCCTGCCAGTCTCTCAAACGGACAGGATGATGAATTTGTGGCAAAGATAAGCAACCTGATACCCATGGGGCGAATGAGCGATCCTGACGAATATGTCTGCACCATACTGTATATGATTTCTGATGCTGCAACGTATATGACGGGCTCCACAGTGATATGTGATGGCGGAAGGACCAGCTGGTAGAATTCTGATCAGAATAAGACAGTACTCAGTTTCCGCTGTTCTGGTCCTTGCTTCTGGTGCTGTATTTCCGGTTCTTTATTTTGTACATTTCCCCGTCAGCAGACTTCAATACCGTGTTAAAATCGAAATCATCATTGAGCACGGAGGTTATGTAGCCGCTGCTGGTAGCGACCGTGTACGGTTTTTTTGCTTCCTTATTGTAATTATCAAGATATTTTTCTATATTCCTGATGATCTCATCGGGATCGCAGTCTCCGATTATCACTGAAAACACTTCATCACCGCCGAATCGTGTCGAAAGGCTTTTCTCGGGAGTAGCATTGAAAAGAGCCTGGGCCACAGCGGCAATGGAACTGTCTCCGTCGGCATGTCCGAAATTATCATTAATATACTTCAATCCGTCCAGATCGGACATGATCACGGTTATGGGCTTATTCTTATTTTCCGGTTTTTTCTTAAGCCTGTTGAAGATATTCATAAAACCAATACGGTTATACAGTCCGGTCAGAGGATCGTGCCGGTACATTTCATCCATCTTTTCAAGAAGCATGCTCTGGTACTGTATATTGATAAAACCGCCGATGCCGATACTGATGGCATTGGTAACTCCCATTGCATTGGAGTAGTTTGAGATCAGATAATCCTTGAAATAGTAGCACACGAAACCGAAAGGACGGTTCATATAGTCGAGCGCATTGAAAATAAGAGGGTATCCGCTTTGGGTAAGCTCCAGTATCCTGTCGTGTATGGCGGGTTCAAGTATATCCTCGGTGATATCTTCGGAGAGGCTGTCAAAGGTGATATTTTCCGATACTTTCTGGGGGTTCTCGGAATCATAGAGCAATATGAATTCCTTTCCGGAATTATCTGTCTGCTGCTCGATAAAATAATTTATGTCATTATCAAAGCACCTTTTGTCAACAGCACACAAAAGTGAATCGGTTTTGTACGATCTGAGATTTGATGTAAGCTCATTGATGTCCCTGCTTGTCTGCATTGCAGATGTCATCATATGGAGAACACGGTTGTCGTCATTGTGTCTTGCAAAGCTTTCCTTGAACCAGTTACGGAGTATAATCGGATGCTCGGTATGCTCGGGGCAGCCACAGGATTCATTAGCCATAAAGACCGGCATGATCTTTCGGTCGTGGCAGACATTTTTATTTTTGATCGTTTCAAGTACCTGCTCGGCTGTTGCATCAGCAAGCTGAAGTGTGTCACAGGCTGCGGTAGTGATCTTGGGCGAGGTGAAATATATGCCGTCATATCCGTCAAAACCTGTAACGATGACGTCACCGGGTACTTTGTATCCCGCATCCAAAAGCATTTCCGAAACGGTTATCGCCATGACATCGTTTGCACAGATGATGGCATCCGGAAGAACCTCTCTTTCAAGCAGCGCCTTGGTAGCGACACGGCAGGGATCCGCCCAGAAATCGCCGTGGCTTATCATTGTATCGTCAAAGGGAATTTTGTTTTCGGCAAGTACTTTCTTAAAGACCTCGATACGTCTGTCTGAAAATTCATTATTCTTATGGCCTGCCATCATATGAGGACGCTTTACCTTGTGGTGCTCAATTACGTGGCGGACCACAAGCTCAAAGCCCTTTTCATAATCATAGTTTATGCATGTGGTATCTTCGTAGCTGCCATCTGCAACAATGACAGGAACATTATGTTTTTTTGAATTGCTGATGATCTTGTTGGCTATCTTATGGCTCTTGATGCGTTCGTCCATGATAACGACTGCTTCGACAGAGTCATAGGGGATCAGGTCAAAGACGTATTTTTCCGTAGCAGGTCTGTCCTCTTCCCAGTAGATGTCGGAATTAATGGCAAACACAAGCAAAGAGCAGCCGTTTGCCTTGAGCTTCTCATTTACTTTCACTATGAAACCATGTATCTGCGGGTCATAGACCCTGGATGTGCAGAGAGCGATCAGTTTTCTGCCGCCGGCCATATCGAATTCCTCGGCTTCCCAACAATACTTTAGAGAAGATTATACACGAAAAATCCGCAAATTATTAATTATTTTATGAAAAAAAAGTGAAATATTCGTAAAGAAAGCTCATAAATCGTGAAAAAAGTAGTATCATCATAATTCGGGGATGTAAATGAAATATGGTTTATGATCGGGAAGAGAATTTCCGAAACAGAACAGGAGGCATAACATTGGTTAAAGTAACAAATCTGTCGAAAAGCTACGGTGAAGTGGTGGCTGTGAAGGGCTTGTCTTTTGAACTGGAAAAGGGGAAGATATACGGTTTCCTTGGGCCTAACGGTGCCGGAAAATCAACTACCATGAACATAATGACCGGGTATATTGCACCGTCCGCAGGAACTGTGGTGGTAAATGGTCATGACATAAGGAAGGAACCGGAAAAAGCAAAGCAGAACATCGGCTATCTTCCGGAACTCCCGCCCCTCTACACTGATATGAGAGTTGGTGAATATATCACTTTTGCCCAGGAGCTTAAAAAGGTCCCCAGAGACAGCAGGCCGGAGGAACTGAGTAAGATCTTAAAGCTTACGGGGCTTGAAGAATATGAATATCGGATGATACGCAATCTCTCCAAAGGATATAAGCAGCGCGTAGGACTGGCCCAGGCACTTGTGGGAGATCCGGAGGTCATCATTCTAGATGAACCTACCGTCGGGCTTGATCCCCAGCAGATAATAGAAATGCGTAATCTGATGCGTTCCTTAAGGGAAGAACATATCGTGATACTCAGCACCCATATACTGACTGAGGTTACGGAAGTCTGCGATGAGGTGCTCATAATAAGCAACGGAGAGCTTGCAGCCAGGGGTACGCCGGATGAGCTGGAAAGCAGACTGGAGAAAAAGACGCGGATTGACATAGAGGTACTGGGAAGTGAAGAAAAGGTCCGTAATGCATTGAAAGGCGTGAAAACAATCGACAGGATATTTGCAGGTGACAGGCTGCTTTATGCGAAGGCGGGACTTGATGATGAAGCTGATGAAGCGGCCGGAAAGACCGGCAGCACTGCAGACAGCGGTGACAGCGTAAAGATAACTGTTGAGACTTCTTCCGAAGATGACATTCGTACGGAGGTGGCTAAGGCCCTCGCAGCGGCAGCATTGCCGGTACTGTCCATGAATGTGGAAAGCAGCTCAATGGAAGATGTGTTCCTTTCCGTCACACAGCAGACAAGGGGGCATATAGGAGATCCGGATGTTTCGGAATCAGATGACAGGAAGGGAGATGAGGAATAATGCTTGCTATATTTAAAAGAGATTTCAGATCCTATCTTCACAGTTTTATAGGACCGCTTGCCGTTACTGTAATACTTGTATTCATGATGATATTTTTTGCGGTGAATAATATGGTATACGGGTACTCTGTGATAAATGGTGCCCTTTACGGAGCGTGCCTGTACGGAATTACCTTTTCAATGCCGATCTTGTGTATGAGGACTTTTGCGGAGGAGAGACGAAGCAAGACGGATCAGATGATACTTACGGCACCTGTGTCCATAGCGGGCATAGTTCTGGGAAAATTCCTGGCGCTTGTGGCTGTACTGATGGTACCTGCGGGACTGGCCTGCTTTCTTCCGCTTGTACTTGGCAAATACGGAGATGTTTCATATAAATGGTCATACACCTGCGTGCTTGCTTTTGTTCTTTATGGAATGATGATCATTTCCCTGTGCATGTTCATGTCTTCGCTGGTTGAAAATCCTATAATTGCGGCAGTCTTCTCACTGATCGCAAGCTTTTTGGGAATACTTCTGCCCGGGGCATATACCCATATTCCCATCGAATGGCTCAGAAAATTTTTGGATTCCACTTACAATTTTACGGACCGGCTGGCAGACCTGATGATGGGAACCCTTGACTGGACTGCGGTGATCTATTTTGTTTCACTTACGCTTCTGTTCCTGTTTCTTTGTACCCAGGTGATAGAAAAGAGGAGATACAGCCTGAAAAAAGGCATGTACAGTGCCGGCATATATTCGGGAAGCCTTATCATAATCTGTGTTGCGGCAGTTATCGCCGTAAATGTTTCTTCTGCCGAGTTTCCGGAGACGGTGAAAAATATCGATGTCAGCGGTACCGGGATGTACTCCCTTTCAAAGGACAGCAAGGACATACTTAACAATATGACGGATGACGTCACAATTTATTTCCTCGCAAAGGAAAATGATACAGAGGGGGAAAAGGATGTTGATGTCGAGCGGATACTTAAGCTTTATGCCGGGACAGGGAAGCATGTGGCTTTCAGTTACGTTGATATAAGCATTGATCCGCAGTTTGTAAAACAGTATACAGACAACGAACTGTCATACAACAGTGTGATAGTTGTGGACAATACAAACGGCAGGAGCCGGGCTGTCGATTATTATGATATGACGATAATGGGGTACGACGATAGCTATCAGCCGTATATCTCGGGCTATGACATAGAGGGGCAGGTGACAGGGGCTATCCAATATGTGATGCTTCCGTCAGATCAGCTGCTCAATGCGTACTGTGTCATAGGCCATGATGAGATGGGATTTGATCCCAGCTATGACCGGGTATTCACAAATTACAGTGTGAATCTGCACGACATAGACCTTAAGACTGTTTCGGAGATCCCGTCGGACTGTGACCTGCTGATCATAAATGCTCCCGAGTCGGACTATATGTCAGAGGAGGTCTCTCTGATAAAGGATTATCTGGACAAGGGCGGTGATATAGTGATCATGACATTCTATGCAGCGCCCAATATGGATAATTTTGATGAGCTGCTCTCTTATTACGGTGTGGAGAAGAAGCCCGGACTTGTTGTGGAGTCGGACGAGTCTATGTATTTTTATCAGCTTCAGGTGCCGGTTTATCTTTATCCGGAGCTTTGTGATGATGATATAACGAAAAATGTTGCAGACGGTGCCGGCGAGCATGTAATGTCTCCTTTTTCACAGGCACTTGTTTATACGGAAGATCCTGATGACAATATTTCATACTCACCGCTGCTTCGCACATCTGAAAAGGCATATATAAAGACTGATTACCAGACTGCTGAGAATCTTGACAAGGCAGCAGGTGATGAAGAGGGACAGTTCGTGATAGCTCTTCGTGCACAGAAGACACTTGAGGATGGAAATGTATCAAGGGCAGCAATATACACGGGTGTATTCATGGATCCCTACGGAATATACGGAATGTTCTCTGAGGCAACTGATTATTATACCGGCGGTATGAACCAGAAGCTCTTCGGAAATACTCTGGGACAGTTAGTTGAGCTTGAAAACGATATTGTGACTATTCCTCCCCACGACTCCGTATCCATGATATATCTTGGTTCGGAGCAGGTAAGGAACATACTGCTTACGCAGGTACTTGTGATCGCCGTGATCTTTTTCGGAGGCCTGGGAATCTGGATCTACAGAAGACGGGGATGAGGCATATTATTATTCCTTGTTCAAACAATAAAAATAGGGGATAATTGTTGATGTTAAAACTATCCGAGGAGATAAATTCATGAATATTACAAGCAGAGTCTATTGCAGGATATTCCAGTTCGGTTTCAAAGTGGCTATCCCTTTCCTGCCATACAGAAATCCTGATGTGCTGAATAAAGCTGACCAGGTACCGGATTATCTGAAAAAGCATGGCAGGACATCGGTACTGCTGGTTACAGACAGTGCCATAAGGGGACTGGGAATAACAGCGCATCTTGAAAGCCTGATTAAAGAGAATGGAATAAAGCTGACCGTATATGATAAGGTAACGCCCAATCCCACTGTCGCCCAGGTAGAGGAAGCACGGGGAATATACATTGCAAACGGCTGTGATGCATTGATAGGGTTTGGAGGCGGCTCTTCCATGGATACCGCAAAGGCCGTGGGTGCGCTCATAGCCAGACCGGATGCAGATCTGGAAAAACTGGGAGGCATGCTCAGGATATGGGCCAAAACTCCGCTTACCATCGCTGTTCCCACAACTGCCGGTACAGGGAGTGAAACCACGGTAGCTGCCATTGTGCAGGATACGGAGACAGGACATAAGTATGCTCTTATGGATTTCCCTCTTATACCGGATGCAGCCCTGCTTGATCCTGAAAATACCAGAACGGTTCCTCCTGCTGTGACGGCAGGGACCGGAGCTGATGTCATAGTCCACGCCGTTGAGGCATATATCGGAAATTCCACTACAAAGCTTACCAGAAGGGAAGCGCTGAGGGCTGTCAGGCTTTCTTTTAAATATCTTAAGAGGGCATATAAAAACGGTAACGACATGAAGGCAAGGCGTGCCATGGCAAGGGCATCATATCTTGCAGGCTCTGCCTTTACGGTTTCCTATGTGGGCTATGCTCATGCCGTATCACATTCATTGAGCGGAAAGTACAATGTGCCCCACGGCATGACCTGCGGAATACTGCTTCCTTATGTGCTGGATTCCTATGGTCCGAAGATCAACCCGCAGCTTCATGCACTGGCTATAGCAGCCGGAGTGGCAGATAAGGAAATGAGCGACGCAGAGGCTGCGGCTAATTTCAAATCAGCGCTCAGGACACTCTGGCGGGAGATAGGAATACCGGAGAAAGTGTCTGAGCTTAAAAAAGATGATATATATATGCTGGCAAAGAAAGCAGCAAAGGAAGGTAATCCTGTTTACCCCGTGCCGGTGCTTATGGATGCAAATGAACTGATGCAGTTGTATTTTGATGTGCTGGAATAACGGAGTCCTTATATACATAATCCTGTTATTTTGAGGCCGTTATACTGGGAATGTAATACTGAAAACCTACAGAGGAATAATATATGGCAGAGAATGATGAAAAAAATTTTGACACAGGCACGAACGGCTCTCCCGGGCAGGTAATAGAGGACTCTTCGGAAGAAAAGAACTATGTGATCATAGACGATATTGCAGGAAAGAAGCGCCTTAACGATAAGCCTGTAGAAGTGTCAGAATCTGATAATGGGACTGAAAAGGCCGAGGCAGCAGCCGAGGTTAAAGATGATGAAGTGATAACCGATAAGAGCGGTGCATCCATCGGCGTTGTTTTCATCACGGTTGCGGCAGCTGCTGTTATGCTGGCGCTTATGTTTTTTCTTTCGTTCAGGGGAGCTGATCCCGCAGCCAAATGTGCCGTGAAATTTACCAAAACCGTGTGGAATGGAAAATTTGACAAGGCAGAATACATGGTGAAAGAAGGCACCACGGACCTTGCCGGACAGGGTGATGATACGGAAGCCATGCTGTCAGGAATTTATTCCGGTGTATACGGAAGAATAAAAAAAGTAACAGTATCGAAGCCTGTTTATTTTGATAATGAGCAGGGAGAGAGCTGTGCAGAGCTTTATGTTATCGTTATCAATGATTCCGGCAAAGCTTACAGGACGGGATATATCCTTGCAGAGACAGAGGAAGGCTGGCTTGTCGATATGGATGCTACCGGTGCAGAAGGCTTCCTCCGGATAAAAGCTGACGGATCCACTGATGCGGGTGAAGAAGATGTGCCGGATGGCACGGCATTAAAGGATGCTGATCATGACGGGGAGGTGGATGATAATGAGTAGGTTAAAGATCATGCTTCTTGTCATAATGGTTGCCGGGATTGCATTGCTGACCGGCTGTGAGGGGCGTCTGGAGTCGGATCTTCAGGTAAACGATGACCTGAGCGGAACCCGTGTCTATACCCTGACTGCCAATAAATCAGACCTGCGGACCGGCTTTTTTGATGATGGCAGCAGAATTATAAATGAAATAAAGAATGGCACGCCCAAAGAACTGAGCTTCAGAGACCGTTCATCCGGAGACCGGGCGGTGCTTGAGTTTACGTTGGAATTCACGGATCTGGAGGATTATGAAGAAAAGATAGATGCGCTGATAGTGGCCGGTGGAGGCCTGGCACCTGCAGATGCCGTGGATTATGAGATGCCCGATTCACCCTTTGCTTCCGGAATGAGGTACCGGGAAGATTTCTCCATGAATGAGCCAATGATCTGGCTTGAGAATCTTCTTATAGAAAAAACAGCATTAAGTGAATCCAACCGTAAGGACATTTTCGGCGAGAAGGTCTCCGGCTATACCATAAAGGGCATAAGCGGAAGCGGTCTGACGATAAGCATAGATGACATAGAATACTATTCCCTTGACGAGATTGATATATATACCATTGCTAACGGGGACGGAACTTTTGACCGTAAGATAGAAGTACGTATCCCTGATGAGGCAATGGAGAAAAACCGCGTGCCGATCACCAGATTTTTAGAGGCAAATGAAGGCGGAAAGATCTTTGGAGAATGGAAGGATTCGGGAACGAAGACAGTTTACTGTTTAAGTGCCGAGCGGCTTACTGCCGAAGAGATGGATGGTTTCATGAGGAATTTCTATGGAATGGATTCGGGAACATATTTTGAGATTTCCATTCCAAGTGCATGGAAATACAGGAACGAATATAACGCTCTCGCCAAAAACGCAGCCGGCTTTTTCTACAGCATGGGCGGCATAAAGGAAAAAGTTGACCTGAGTCTTTATACCGGTGGAAGTACCAATACTTTAAAATCTGCATATTATGTGTTCCGTTCAAACAGTGCTGTGGGAAAGCTTACTTTGGAGAACGGACAAAGCCTGGAAGTAAATTCAATAGGTGACAACAGGTTCAGTGCAAACGGGTATTCGGAATTCTTTTCACAGGAATCACCTGTCTACAGCCTGGAATATGCCTATAGCAACGGCATACATGCGGACAGTGCCGATATTGAGCTGAGCGTGAAGAGAAACGGAGATATAAAGCGCGTTGTTACCATACATTTTACGACGGAAATCTCTGAGGAAGAGATAAATGATGTCAAAGAAGAAGTGGAAAACTATCTGGCCGGTATCATTACGGAAGAGGACAGCCGGTCTTCAATAAAGCTTAAGAGCATAGAGTCTGATGACGGCGGTTTCAGCATAGTGGTAGTGTCTGAGGCAAAAGGAGGAGACAGAGTCGGTGAGGATGCGCTGTGGCAGCAGGCCTTTGGCGCAGACAATGAGATATATGTTACAGCAAACACTCAGGCTGTCTTTCCGCTTTATGCATCCATCTGTATGAATGAACGTTTTGACCTCAACAGTTTTTCTGACGGAAGCATAGACAGGGTGACATATACGGTAAACGGGGTGATCCCGGAGGGCGGTGAGCAGTACGCCGTGACATACAATGATTTTGACTCGACACAGCCCATAAATGTCTTTGTAGCAGGAAAAAGCAGCGTCATATCCGTTATTGCGGGAGACGTACTGGGCGTGTTGACTCTTATAGTACTGGCATTTGCAGTATGGGCTGTTGTAAGTTTTATCATTGGTATGCCGTACCGGCGGACCCACAGATGATTTTAAGATATTTTGGAGGCTTTGTTGCATTGAACAAGCCCCCTGCTTGTGATAAAATAGACATGTAACTTTCACAGACCGTGTTTGCTTTTTATTGGCATGAAAAAAGGTTGGTTATCAAAAAAACATAACGGAGATGTGATAAACGGCAGGCCTGCAAGGCGGGTTAGAAATGCCGTTCGTTTTATCTTGTCTGTGGCTGTGGTTTTTTGCGTGTTTTTCATATCATCAGCATCCATTGAGTCTGATGCTGCTTCCATAACGGCCAAGGGTGTAGTCACCAACAATATCCATGACAACAATTATTCCGGTACGGCGACTGTTGCAAATTCTGCGCTGGTCAATAATAATGATGGAACTTTCAGCCGTGTGGAAAACATGGGCGATATAGTGCTTGTAGAAAAGTACAATACCTCCGGTGCCCTGCTTGAGCAGCGCTTCATAAATATGGAGCTTCCCATATACGGCGGATGTTTTTCCGGCGCTAATTATAATTATGTACTTTTCGGATATCCCAACCCCGGCAATAATACCAGCGAGGAAGTTATCCGCGTGGTTAAGTATACCAAGTCATGGGCAAGGGTGGGTTCTGCTTCAATATATGGCTGCAATACCAGGATGCCTTTCTACGGAAGCAATTCAGATCTGACGGAATATGGCAATACAGTGTATGTAAAGACCGGACACCAGACATATAATGGTGGTCAGGCCGGCATCACTTTTTCATTTGACTCTTCTACTTTCAAGGTTTCGGATATCATGTGTGCCGATTCCAATGTGACAGCTGCCTGCTTTGCCAATACGGCAGCAACCTTCATTGACGCATCTGATGGTAACATAGTTACTGTTGACCATAGCATGACATCTCCATATTCGATGGTGATGTCAAAGTACTCCACGCCTGCCGGCAAGAGCGGTTTCACACAATATGCATACAGCACGGATGTACCGCTTCTCGGACAGTCAACTGCTACTCTCGGCGGATTGGAGTCTTCCGCACAGTATTATCTGGCTGTAGGGGCCATGTCTACGACAGACTGTACCTCGCCCAATCATAACGTGTTTGTTTCCGCCGTTCCAAAGAGCAATTTCGGAAAGAATACGGAACTGGCTTATCTGACAGGCTATGCCTACGGTGATGAGTATACAGTGATGAGACCGTATCTTGTAAAAGTTGACGGTGATCACTTCGTAGTGATCTGGGAGACCAGAAAGGGGTACAGTGAGACAGAAACCATTAATTATGCTTACATAGACGGCGCAGGAAATATGCGTGGAGAAGTAAAGAGCATGTCCGGGTGCTTATCTGACTGTCAGCCTGTACTGATAGGTTCAAATATATACTGGTATACCACAAATGGCTCAAAGATGGTCATATATTCACTGCCGGCTGTTTCAAGCGACAAACGTACCGAATCTGTTGCCGAGGCTCAGGTATATAACGGAGTCGATTATTCGAGAGTTTATGATTACTCATTTTATGTGAGTCATTATGCTGACGTGAGGGTTCTGTACCAGACAGATCCCAAGGGTGCGCTGGCGCATTTTGTGAACCACGGAATGGCTGAGGGAAGACAGGGATGTGAGAATTTCAATGTCTTTGTATATAAGGCTAACTATGCGGACGTGAGGAATGCATATGGTGATGACCTGAAACAGTACTATCTGCATTTTATGAATTACGGATATGCAGAAGGAAGAAGCGCACAGAAAAAATGGTGAGTATAAATATAAAAAAATTTATTTTGGGGGTACGGTATTATGAATGATCAAAACGGAACAATCGCAAAAGTAAAACAGATGGTTCGTGACGCAAACAATATAGTGGTTCTGCTGGGGATAGGAACTGTTATCGAAAGCGGCGGAGAGAATATCTGGTCTTCCAGGGAGTGTTACCGCCTGGAAGAAAAGTATCACAAATCACCTGATGAAATGATGTCGGTTGAGTACTACAGTGCGAGAAGGGACAAATTTTTTGAGTTTTATAAAAATGAGATAATTGCGAATATTCTGGAGCCGGCATCCCTTTATGATGAGCTGGTGATCCTGCAGAAGCAGGGCAAGGTCAGCAAATTCATTACACAGAATTATTACAATCTTGAATGCAAGGCCGGACTGGAGGATGTCATAGAGCTGCACGGAAATATAAAGCACAACATCTGCCCCCACTGCGGTAAAAAGTTCGATGTGGAGTATATGCAGAAGGCTAAGGGTGTACCAACCTGTGATGAGTGCAAATGTGCGATCCGCCCGGGAGTGCTTCTTTTCGGTGAGAAGATACTGAACGGTCCTATGACAGAGGCAGTAAATGCATGCGAGAAAGCGGACCTGATCTTAGTGCTCGGAACGAATATGTATGACAACATGGTGCGGTTCTGCACCGGTGATTACAAGGGAGAGCGACCTCCTCTTGTGCTCATCACTAAAGAGGAGCATTATACCGACAGGTATGCGGATCTGGTTATTCATGATAAGGTCTGCGATGTGCTTCCACAGATCATTTCAAAAGACCTGCCGGAGAAGAAGCGGATAAAGGAAGAAGATGTGATAGTTAAGCCGGTTAAGCAAAATAAGGCTGCAAAGAAATAATGGTTTTTCCAAAAACTAAGGTATACCTGAGTATACCGGGAGGTTCGGAACAATGGACGGGGTTATGGTGCCCGGAACGGCGCAGATAAGAAAAATAGGAGCGCAGTATTCGTCAGAAGAGCTGATGAAAATATGTGCGGAAATGGCGAGTGGAGGATATGAAAAAAAGCTTTTCAGCATCCTCTCAAGAGTCTATGCGGAAAAAAAAGGATTTCACAAGGAAGATTTCCTTGGCATAGATGAGTATGTAGCTGCCATATTGGAATCGGATATGCCGGCAGAATTGAAGATGCAGACTTTTACTTCTTTTGAGCTGGCAGACAGGTATGTACCGGATGCGGAGACTATAGAAAAATGGGTAAAAGAATGTCCGGACAAGAGGATGAACATTGCGGGTCATTTCCTTAAATCCTACGCGGATCCTGTTTCCATGTATCCGCTGATACTGGGCAATAAGACGATTTTTAAGATATTTGTAGCAGGCGCCGATACTTATAAGCTGCTTGACCTTACAGACGCCGTTATAGAGAATGAACCGAAGGAAACAGTCACCGGACTGATTCGTGGCGTAAAGGCAAATAGAAAACATACATCCTATAGGGAATTGGCTGAGATTAAGGCACTTACAGATAAGGTTTTTGCATCACATTCGGTTTTTTATACTACAAAGCTCATATTCTGTCTTGGATACAGTGTGCCGGCATCGTGTCTTCCGCCTGCCAGGGAACTTTATAAGCTGCTTCGTATCACCATAAATTATGATGAGCGGACCACGAGGGAATTTGCCTCGGTATATAAGCTGGATTTCAATTCTTCGGATGAAGCGGTATGCGGCTATTATCTTAAGAACAGGAAGACTGAAAAAGAGCATTCGCTGGTATCAAGGTTTGCCACACATCTGGTCCGCATTGAGGATGAAAGAGTTAAGGGAAGACTTCTCCATCAGGCCTTCAAGAGAGGCGGGCTTTTCAGGATGTATGCGGGCTGCATGCAGGATGGCGGCGTGATTGAAGAAAAGCAGAGACGTTTTCATTATACGGAGGAGCAGATAGAATGGGTGAAGACTCTTCCGGGACTTAAGGATAGTTAATTTATGAACCTCCTGCATATAGCGGGAGGTTGATTATTTATACAAAATTCTTTAATTACAGACAGAAAGGTACGGACATCATGGCAGCTAACAGCAGAGAGAAGATCATAGTAATTGATTTCGGTGGACAGTACAACCAATTGGTGGCACGCCGTGTCAGAGAGAACCATGTGTATTGTGAGATCTATTCTTACCGCACACCCCTTGAAGAAATTCGGGCAATGAACCCTAAGGGTATAATCCTTACGGGAGGTCCCAACAGTGTGTATGAGGAGAATGCGGCGACCTGCTCCCGTGAGCTGTTCGAGCTGGGAATACCTGTACTAGGACTGTGCTACGGTGCGCAGCTTATGAGCCAGGTACTGGGGGGGAAGGTCGCAAAAGCCCCGGTGCGTGAGTATGGGAAGATAGAAGTGACGGTGGATAAATCATCAGCAATATTCAGCGACGTCAGTGAAAAGACTGTCTGCTGGATGAGCCACAATGATTATATAGAAAAAGCAGCAGAAGGATTTAAGATCACAGCCCACACTAACGACTGTCCTGTGGCGGCAGCAGAAAACAGGGAAAAGAATCTTTATCTGATCCAGTTCCATCCTGAGGTGCTTCACACGGTGGAAGGAAAAAAGATGCTTTCCAACTTTGTATATAAGGTGTGCGGGTGCGCCGGTGACTGGAAGATGGACGCATTTGCTGAGGAGCAGATAAAGGCAATCAGGGAAAAGGTCGGAAACGGTAAAGTCCTCTGTGCTCTTTCCGGAGGTGTTGATTCTTCGGTGGCCGCAGTACTTTTATCCAAGGCTGTCGGAGAGCAGCTTACCTGCGTGTTTGTTGATCATGGTCTGCTTCGTAAAAATGAGAGCGAAGAAGTAGAGTCTGTCTTTGGCCCGGGTGGAAACTACAACCTTAATTTTATAAGGGTGGATGCAAGACACCGGTTCTATGTAAAACTTGCAGGCGTGTCGGAGCCTGAGCAGAAGAGGAAAATAATCGGCGAAGAATTCATCCGCGTATTTGAAGAAGAGGCAAAGAAGATCGGTAAGGTTGATTTCCTCGTACAGGGAACGATCTACCCGGATGTGGTCGAGTCCGGCTTGGGCGGAGAGTCCGCAGTCATAAAGAGTCACCATAATGTAGGCGGTCTGCCTGATTATGTCGATTTCAAAGAAATAATTGAGCCTCTGCGTGATCTGTTCAAAGATGAGGTAAGAAAGGTGGGACTGGAGCTTGGCATTCCGGACTACCTTGTATTCAGACAGCCCTTCCCGGGGCCGGGATTAGGTATCCGTATAGTCGGTGATGTAACAGAAGATAAGGTAAGGATAGTTCAGGATGCTGACTATATCTATCGCCACGAAGTGGAAAAGGCAGCGAATGAGTATGCATACAAGGCAGCAGAGGAATCGGGCACTCCCCTAGATAAGGATGCACCGGACCACGCCCTGCTCAGGAGCTTCTGGCCGTCCTGGATGCCTGACCAGTACTTTGCTGCACTTACAAATATGCGTTCCGTAGGTGTCATGGGTGACGAGAGGACATATGATTACGCAGTTGCCCTCAGGGGTGTGAAGACCATTGACTTCATGACCGCCGAAAGTGCGGAGATCCCGTACTCAGTACTCCAGACTGTGATGAACAGGATTATAAATGAGGTCAAGGGCGTGAACAGGGTAATGTTCGACCTGACGAGCAAACCGCCGGGAACGATAGAGCTGGAGTGAAATTTCTATCCCGACGCTGATGGCAAATAAAGAGCCGGAAGAAGCGCTGACAAAATATGGATTAATGCGGAAGGAATTTCTTAAGGAGCATCGGAG
>OCVV011265905.1_pt1 | contig 18497 bp, 16 predicted proteins | sample 1539721 | NCBI WGS metagenome assembly OCVV01 (sample SAMN02144230, study PRJEB22623) | gut metagenome | biome: sheep rumen | host: Ovis aries | place: New Zealand | reverse complement strand
GTAATAGTTCTGGTAGGCCATCATCTGGAGGTAGGAATCCATAGCCGAAGACCCGGTCGGATTCACGACTGTTTCGTTGGCGTTGATAATCAACCATATATCATACTCGCCGGCATACAGTTTCTTGCGCTTGTAAGCCTCGGTCGAAGTCTCGCTTCCGGAAGGTACCTCCTTGATTTTCAGCAGTTCCTGCAGGTGGTAGGTAATGTCCGGAGAGTAGCACAGGGTGCTGCGGTTGATGTCTCCGTGGTTCTCATTTTCGGAGCTCGCATCGGTAAGGCCCGCGAAGACCACGGTCGTATCGTTCTGCCTGATGCGGCAGGTAGGCGAAAGAATCTGGGGGTACTTGTACATTTCCCTGTAGTCCTCGGGGAATTCGAAAGGCAGCACGAGCGTCGCCTTGTTGATGACCGCGCCCTCCGGATCTCCCCCCTTCTCGCGGATGAGGCTTTCGGCAAGGCGCTTGAGCCCGAGGGCCGACACCACGGGCTTGAGGCCGCCGCCGCCCTCTATGAGCACTTTCTCCTTGGAGTCTCCTGCGAGGTGCCGGGTCTCCTGGGTGGTCTGGTTGAGACAGTATTCAGGATAGTATCCGCGCTTGGTGCTGGACTCGAAGAGCGAATCCAGGTCGGTGAAGTCGGTCAGGCCGTAGGAAAAGAAGAACGAGGTATCGGTCTCGGCCACGCCGTCGCGGTCATAATCGCAGGTAAGATCCAGGATGGCGTAATTGCCGACCACATAGCCCACCTGGCTGTCGTAGCCCACCTGCAGCTCGAACATATTGATACGTCCGCCCCGCCCGATGGGAAGTTCGGTGGAGATGTGGATGCCGGGAATCTTTTTCGTGTATTTGGAGAAGTCTTTCAGGTCGTCCTGCGTAATCTGCAGGAAGCGGCGGGCGTACTCTTCCGTAAAGTCGAACGAGAGCGAATCGGTGCCGTCCACCACGGGGTTGCCCTGGGCGATGGAGCGGCTGTAGTCCACTTTTATGGCGTCACCGTTGATGTCGAAGTCGCGTCCGGGCCGCAGGGGCGAGGCGAGCGAATGGACGCGCACGTTCTGCAGGATGCGTTCCTGGCCTCTTGTCGCCACGGACACAGTATCGAAGGCCGCTGCGAAATGGAAGCGGCGCACCTTGGCGGCCGCGGCATTGCCGAAGTCCAGCGAATCCAATGCGGGCACGAGGGTAAACGAGGCCGTGCGGGTCGTGAGGCCGTACACGTCGTCCCTGATGGCGCCGATGGTGATACGCCTCTGGGAATAGCCGGACAGCGAATCGGAAGGCATCATCTTCAGGGAGCCGGCGGGCAGGGCGGCCTCCACCGGATAGACGTTATATGTCTGGTCGGCCGGGATGAGGTTGCCTCCCAGCTCAGGATTGATTTCCACACAAGACAAGCAGCAGAACAGGGCCGCCGCTATGGCAGGAAAAGAAATTTTCATCGTCAGATAGTGTCGTAAAAAGCATTGTACGCTTCGACATAGCTTCCGTCCTTCATCGCGGCCTCGTCGTACTGGAGCACGGGAAGTTTCAGGGACTTGGCGTACTTCTCCAGCTTGGGGTCCACGTCGGGCGAGCCGATGATGATGCCGTCGGCGTACTGGATGGCGGTTTTAGCAAGATTTATGCCATCCGGCTTCTTCAGGAAGGGCAGGTCGGTGGCGTCCAGTCCGCCGAAAGCGGCCTTGGAAGCGAACCCGGGACGGAATTCGGCCTCGGGGGTATCACCGTAGAGCGACAAGACTATTTTGCTGGAAGAGAAGATAGGATCGTCCTTGTACGCCTTCTTGAGGTAGGCCGGCACAAGCTGCGAAATCCAGCCCTGGCAGTGGATGACGTCAGGAGCCCAGCGGAGCTTCTTTACGGTCTCAAGCACGCCGCGGGCATAGAATATGGCCCGCTCGTCGTTGTCCTGGAAGAAGGCTCCGGACTCGTCGCAATACATCTGCTTGCGACGGAAATAGTCTTCATTGTCAATGAAATAGACCTGGATATGGGCGGCCGATATAGAGGCCACCTTGATGATCAGCGGGTGATCGACGTCGGATATTATGATGTTCATTCCCGACAGACGGATCACTTCGTGCAACTGATTCTTGCGCTCGTTGATAAACCCGTAACGGGGCATAAACGAACGGATTTCCCGCTTACGCTCCTGCACAGCTTGCGGGAGAAGGCGGGCTACGCTGGCTATAGGCGATTCCGGGAGGTAAGGACACATCTCGGAATTGACGAATAGGACTCTGTTTACATTTTCTGCCATTCGCACAAAGGTAAGAATTTTTTTTGAAATTTCGATAATTCATTATCTTTGAAGTCAATTTGGGAGATTATGGCAAAAGAAGAAAACAAAATAATCCGCCGGCGCCTGCGCAACGCCTACGCTTCCAGCATCATAAGCATCAGTTTGGTGCTGCTGCTCATAGGTATAGCCACGCTGCTGATAGTCAACGCCCGCTCGGTTTCGGACTATTTCAAGGAAAATATGCAGCTCTCCGTAATTCTGAAGCCTGACGTAAGCGACGAGGACGCGCTGAGCTACCAAAAATCCGTCGAGACCCTGCCGTTCATCAAGGGCACGAGGCTCGTGACCCGCGAGGAAGGCGCAGCCGAACTCGCCGGTATGCTGGGCGACGATTTCCTCTCAGTGTTCGAGACATCCCCCGTGCCGGTCTCGCTGGAAATCACCCTCCAGGCCGACTATGTGGCCCCGGACAGCGTCGCCTTCGTACGGAGGACCCTTTCCGCCTCCGACAAGGTCGAAGAAGTGGAATACCAGCAGTCGCTGGTCGAGGCGCTCAATGCGAACCTCGCCAAGATTTCCCTGGTGCTGGGCGTCTTCATCCTGCTGATGCTCTTCATCTCCTTCGTGCTCATCAACAACACGGTACGCCTGGGCGTATTCTCCCGCCGCTTCACCGTCCACACGATGCAGCTCGTCGGAGCCACGCGCCGCTTCATACGCAAGCCCTTTATGAACGGAGCCCTGCTCCAGGGGCTCGTCTCCTCGGTCCTCGCGCTGGTGGCTCTTGCAGGCGTGCTGGCGCTGCTGCGCCGTTCCTTCCCGCAGATGTTTGCGGTCATAGAGCTGCGCTCGCTGCTCATCGTGGCGGGTACGGTCATAATGTGCGGCGTGGCTATCTGCCTGCTGAGCACTTATTTAGTAGTAAACAAGCTCGTGTCCCTCGACAAGGACCGATTATATTATTGATATGGATAAAATGGCAATGTCCCGCAAGGGAATCCGGCTTCTGCTGGCCGGGCTGCTCGTGATGGTCGCGGGCTACGTGTTGATGATGGGAGGTTTCAGCCCGGATCCCAACGTGTTCAATTATGCTATGTTCGACGCCCGCCGGCTGGTGGCGGCGCCGCTGGTGATACTCGCCGGAATCGTAATCGTGGTGCTGGCAATTATGGGCCGATTCGACGGCGGAAAGGAGGAGAAATAAGCTATGGACTGGTTACAGGCGCTGATTCTCGGCCTTGTGCAAGGCCTTACCGAATTTCTCCCCGTCAGCAGCAGCGGCCATCTCGCAATCGGCAAGGCCCTGCTTGGAATCGAACCCACCGAAGACCTGGTATTCGAGGTCACGGTCCACGCCGCTACGGTGCTTGCGACGATTGTCGTGTTCCGCAGGCAGATATGGGACCTTCTCAAGGGACTCTTCAAGTTCAAATACAACGACGAGACGGACTACATCGCGAAAATCTGCGTGTCTATGATTCCTGTCTTCATCGTAGGTATGTTCTTCAAGGACAGCGTGGAAGCCCTGTTCGGCTCGCTGACCGTGGTCGGCATCGCGCTGCTCGTGACCGCGACCCTGCTGACCCTCTCCGACTGGATGGCGGGACGCCAGAAAACCGTGCGCGAATACCGCAGCGGCATCTCATTCTGGCAGGCTTTCGTCGTGGGTATCGGACAGGCCCTCGCAGTGATTCCCGGACTGTCCCGCTCCGGCACCACCATCAGCACCGGTCTGCTCTGCGGAGTCAAGCGCGAGAAGATGGCGCAGTTCTCCTTCCTGATGGTGCTGGTCCCCATCCTCGGGGAAGCAATCCTTGATATAGTCGGCGGAGATGCGGCCGCCTCGTCGGTGGGCATTCTGCCGCTGGCCGTCGGTTTCCTCTCGGCATTCGTCTCCGGCCTCTTCGCCTGCAAGGTGATGATAGCCCTGGTGCGCCGCGCCCAGCTTAAGTGGTTCGGGCTCTACTGCGCCCTGGCCGGCATCGCCGTGCTGATATTCCTTGCCTGATGCGAAGCAAGGTCTATTTTGTCTCTGACGTCCACCTGGGCCTGCGCAGCGCCGACCAGGCGGAAAGAGAGAGGTGCTTTCTGGACTTTCTCGGCGGCATCCCTGAGCAGGACACGCTCGCCCTTTACCTGCTCGGAGACATCTGGGATTTCTGGTATGAATACAGGGACGTTGTGCCCCGCGAGGGAGCGCGCGTGGTGGCTAAGTTCATAGCCTTGATGGATGCCGGCGTGCAGGTATATTTCTTCCCCGGCAACCACGACATCTGGACTTACTCCTTCTTCGAGAGCCTGGGGATAACCCGCTGCGAGCAGCCCCAGCTGCTGGAAATCGGAGGCAAGTCTTTCTGCCTGGGACACGGAGACCTGCTGGGAGGCGGGCGCCCGGGGTACAGGCTGATGAATTCGATTTTCAAGAACCGCTGCGTGCAGGCCGTTTTCAGTACGCTGCACCCCTGGATAGCCTTCCGCCTCGGGCTCGGCTGGTCGGGAGGCGTGCGCAGGAAGCGCAAGCCCTACCACTTCCGCGGAGAGGATGAGCCCCTGTACAAGTTTGCCCTCGAGCAGTCGGAACAAGTCAGCGTGGACTTCTTCATCTTCGGGCACTTCCACGACGCGGTGGACCTCCAGCTCCCTACGGGCTCGAGGTTTATCGTGCTGAAAGACTGGATTGACGGCGGCTCGCACTACGCCCTTTTCGACACGGCCGAAGGGAGCCTCAGCGTAATCTGACGGTTGCAGTAGTCCGCAATGGCGCTCAGCCGCGCTTCTTTTTCTTCTTTACTTCGCTCTTCAGACGGTCGGCCTTGATCACCGTCTTCCTCGGGGCTTCCATAAAGACCGAATAATAGAGCTGGTCCCAGTGGCCCTCATCCCATATCTGCACCAGTTCCTCTATCTTGGCGTCCTTCCCCTTGGGGTCGTAGCGGGCCTTGAGGTCCTGGGAGAAGAGCTTTGCGATGACCTGCCAGAAATTGGCGGCGAAACCGCTCTCGTATTCCTTGATGATTTCGAAGGCGCTCATACCGCACTCCCTGTCTATCAGGCGCATAAGCAACACGCCCTGGGAGGTGGTCATCTGCTTGATGTCGCTCGTGAAGATGCCGAGCAGCTCCTTTTCCACCTGCTTGATGTACTGGGTGCGCTGGGAGCGCTTGGTCGCGTCGGCAGCTATAGTGCTGTCCACCTGGGCTATCATTTTCCGCCCCACGAGGGCATAGGGATAAATCTTGTTGAAATTATACACCAGGCGGTATTCCTTGCGCCAGTCGCCCTTCCGCATACTGCGGCCGCGGGGGAACACCCAGATCGGCTCGATGGTGTCGAAGAAGGTCGTGTCCCCGTCGTGCGCTTCATAATACATAGGGAAGCCCTTGGGCACGCGGTAACTACCGCCAGCCGGGCTGCGGCCGTCAGGAGTCTGGGAAAACGCTGTCGCAAAGCACGATAGCAGCGCCACGAATATGAGCGAAATACGCTTCATACCGACAAGATACGCAAAATCCGAGCCAATCCTTGTACGGGCGGGGACAAGCGACGGGCCCGGCCGCCTCCAGGGCGCCTACATATTCCGGAAAGTAGTGCTCTTGAAGTCCTTGACCCAGACCTGGCGCTGGAACGGCTGGTCCAGGGACAGCATAGTGTCGGTGGACTGCACGTAAGGGATACGCTGGATGGTGTTGAGAATAGTCTCCATCAAGTGGTCGTTGTTGATGCAATACACTTTCAGGAGCAAGGCCGCGCGGCCTGTCACGAAGTGGCATTCAACTATTTCCGGGATATGCCGGAGCGCCTCTGTAACTTCGTGATACTTATTGTCTTCCGACAGGGAAATGCTTATGAATGCACATACGTTCAATCCCAGTGCACCCGGCTTCACCAGCATCTGCGAGCCGGTGATAACCCCGTTGTCCTCCAGCTTCTTGATACGCTGGTGCACCGCCGCCCCCGAGATTCCGCACTCACGCGCAATCTCCAGATAGGGCATACGGGCATTGTTTACCAGAAAGGAAAGAATCTTCCTGTCGGTCTCGTCAAGCTGATAGTTCGGCATATATTATTTCTTCTTGAATCTGCGGGTCTTGTGGGCAGTGGGGGTACCGGAGGCGATAATCGCCTTGCACTGCTCTTCGGTCAGGGTTTCGGCAGACACATCCTTGGGGATGCGGTAATTCTCACCTCCGCACTTGAGGTAAGGGCCGTAGCGGCCGTTGATGAGGCTTATGCCGCTCTCAGGCCACTCCTTCAGCGGCTCGGATACGGATTCTTTCTTGACCTTGTCGGCTTCAATCAGGGCTATGCACTCCTCGAGGGTGATCTTCAGCGGATCCTTTCCGCGGGGGATGGACACGTTGTGGTCGCCGGCCTTGAGATAGGGGCCGTAACGGCCCTTGGTCGCTATCACCGGCACGCCCTCGTACTCGCCGACGGTGCGCGGCAGGTTGAACAGCCGCACCGCCTCCTCGAGCGTCAGGTTCTCGATGATCTGCCCCTTGTTGAGACTTGCCGACTGCTTGTTTTCCCCTTCGCCCTTCTGCACATACGGCCCGAACTGTCCCAGACGGGCCACGATCATCTGTCCGTCCGCAGGGTCGATGCCGATTTCGCGCTCGATATGGCTGTACTGGTGGTTGCTGATGGCCTCGTCCACCTTGCGGTGGAAAGGAGCGTAGAATTCGGAAATCACCTTGTTCCATTCCTTCTTGCCGGCCGCAATCTGGTCGAAGTCCTTCTCGACGTTGGCCGTGAAGTCATAGTCCATAATATCGGAAAAACTTCCTGTAAGATAATCGGTTACAAGTACGCCGACATCTGTCGGGAGCAGCTTTCCCTTCTCCGCGCCTATGGTCTCGGTCTTGACCGATTCGGACACCTGTCCCCCCTTGAGCTGCAGGTTGTGCACCTGCATTTTCTGGCCGTCCTTGTCTCCTTTGACAAGATAGCCGCGCGCCTTGGTAAGGGTGGTGATTGTCGGAGCGTAAGTGGAAGGACGCCCGATGCCGAGTTCCTCCATCTTTTTGATAAGCGTCTGCTCGGAGTAACGGAAAGGCGCCTGGGTGAACTTACAGGACGCATCCACCAGCTTTGCGGCCAGGGGTTCGCCCACGCTCACGCTCGGCAGCAGCTGCTCGTCGCCGGAGGTCTCGTCCTCGTCGTCGGAGCCCTCGTAGTAGAGTTTCATAAAGCCGTCGAAGAGCACCTGGAGCGACTGGATAGCGTATTTCTCGGGACGCTTGTCAATGTCCACGTGTATTGTGGTATTGAGGACCTTGGCTTCGGCCATCTGGGAGGCGACGGTGCGCTTCCAGATCAGCTGATAGAGTTTCTTGTCCTGCTGCGTGCCTTCGATTTCGGTGTTGGCGATGAAGGTGGGGCGGATTGCCTCGTGGGCCTCCTGCGCGCCTTTGGAATGGGTCTTGTACTGGCGCGGGCGGGAATACTCGGGGCCGTAGTTGGCCGTGATGTATTCCTTGGCCGTGCCGACGGCAAGCGACGAAAGGTTCGTCGAGTCGGTACGCATATATGTTATGAGTCCCCTCTCGTAGAGCGACTGGGCCACGCGCATCGTCGTGCTCACGGGCAGGTGCAGCTTGCGTGCGGCCTCCTGCTGGAGAGTCGAGGTCGTGAAGGGAGGCGGCGGCATACGGAGTCCGTCCTTGCTCTCCACCGAACCCACCTTGTATGATGCGTCCACGCAGTCCTGCAGGAACTCGCGCGCCTGCTCGAGCGTATCGAAGCGCTTGTCCAGCAGGCCCTTGACCTTGGCTCCGGACATTTCGAAAGTGGCCTCTACGCGGTAGTAAGGCGCGGGAGTGAAGGCGTTGATTTCACGCTCGCGGTCCACGACCAGGCGGAGCACTACCGACTGCACGCGGCCTGCCGAAAGGCCCCTCTGGATCTTTCTCCAGAGGATAGGAGAAAGCTCGAAGCCCACGAGGCGGTCGAGCACGCGGCGGGCCTGCTGCGCGTTGACCAGGTCCATATCAAGGGTGCGGGGGTGCTGCACGGCATAGAGAATCGCGTCTTTCGTGATTTCGTGGAACACGATACGGCGAGTCTTCTCCTTGTCGAGACCGAGGGTCTCGGTAAGGTGCCAGGAAATGGCCTCTCCCTCGCGGTCCTCATCGGAAGCCAGCCAGATGAGCGACGAAGTTTCCGCAAGCTTCTTCAGCTCGCCGACCACTTTTTTCTTTTCGGAGGGCACAACATACTCCGGTTTAAAGCCGTCCTTGATGTCGATGCTCAGGCTCTTGTCCTGCAAATCCCTTATGTGACCGAAGCTGGATTTGACCACAAATCCCTCTCCGAGATACTTCTGAATGGTTTTCGCCTTGGCCGGCGACTCTACTATCACTAAATTCTTTTCCATAATTTCACAATATCGGCTACAAAGTTAAAACAAAACGGCTTCGATTTTCCAAATTAAATAGTAATTTTGTGTTTTCAATTGATAAAAATGACCGAGAAGACACGAAGAAAAATAACCACCTGGTTCTGGATACTGCTCACGGCACCGTTCGCCCTGGTGCTGGTGCTGCTGCTTTTCGTGGGGCTTTTTGCCAAGCTCCCTTCCTTTGAGGAGCTTGAGCACCCCGACAACAAACTCGCCACCCAGGTGCTCGCCGAAGACGGCGAAGTGCTGACTACTTTCCATATTGAAAACCGCACCTACGCCTCCTACGACGAGCTTTCGCCCAACCTGGTGCACGCCGCGGTCGCCACGGAAGACGTGCGCTTCTACAAGCACTCCGGCATCGATATGAAGGGCCTCGCGCGCGTGGTTGTCAAGACCCTGCTGCTGCACGACTCCAGCCAGGGCGGCGGCAGTACCATCACCCAGCAGCTCGCCAAGACCCTGTACCCGCGCGGCGAAAAAACCGGCAAGCTCGAACTCGTGCTGACTAAATTCAAGGAATGGATCACTGCGGTGCGCCTGGAGAGGGACTACACGAAGGACGAAATCATAGCGATGTACCTCAACTCCATCTTCTTCGGAAGCGGAGCGTACGGCGTCAAGTCGGCTGCCGAGACTTTCTTCGCGAAGTCGCCGGCCGACCTCAGCGTCGAGGAAAGCGCGATGCTCGTCGGTATGGTCAACAAACCGACCCGCTACAACCCCGTCCTGAATCCCGACAATGCCCTGAAGCGCCGCAATTTCGTGCTGGGCCAGATGGCCAAGGCCGGATATATCGAAAAGAGCGAGCGCGACTCCCTGCAGGCCCTGCCCATAGTGCTGGACTACCACGTGCTCGACCACAACTCCGGCCACGCCCCGTACTTCCGCGATATGCTCAGGCGCGATATGAACGCCTCCAAGCCGCGCCGCTCCGACTACCAGTTCGAAGAGGACTACTCGGCCGACTCGCTGCGCTGGGCCACCGACGCCATCTACGGCTGGCTGAAGAAGAACAAGAAACCGGACGGCAGTTCCTACAACCTCGACAAGGACGGCCTGCGCATCTACACCACCATCAACTACAAGATGCAGGTGTTTGCCGAAGAGGCCGTGGAGGAGCACCTCGGCGGCTACCTGCAGAGCGCTTTCAACCGGGAGCTCCGCGGCAAGCGCAACAAGCCGTTCGCCAACGACATAGACCAGGCCACGGTCAACCGCCTGATGGCCCAGGCCCGCAAGTGGAGCGACCGTTGGCGCACGCAGAAGAAGGCCGGGCGCAGTGAGCAGGAAATCCTCGCCCAGTTTGACAAGCCCCAGAAAATGCGCGTATTCGCCTGGAACAAGAAGGGTTACATCGACACCACGATGACCCCCAACGACTCCATCCGCTACTACAAATCCTTCCTGCGCTGCGGCTTCGTGGCTATGGAAGCCGGTACCGGCAACGTGAAAGCCTTCGTGGGCGGTCCCAACTACCGCTACTTCAAATACGACAACGTCAGCCAGGCCAAGCGCCAGGTGGGCTCCACCATCAAGCCCTTCCTCTACACGCTCGCGATGCAGGAAGGTATGACCCCCTGCGACCGCGTGGTCTGCACCCCGCAGACCTTCGTCAACTGGGACGGCTCCACCTGGACCCCCCGCAGTACCGACAAGAAAGAAATCATCGGCCAGACCGTGACCCTGAAATGGGGCCTTGCCAACAGCTCCAACAACATTTCGGCCTTCCTGATGAAGCAGTTCGGCCCGCAGGCTATGGCGCAGATGATGCACAGGATGGGCATCCACAGCCACGTCGACGAGGTCTATGCCCTGTGCGTGGGACCTGCCGACATCGCCCTCTACGAGATGGTGGCGGCCTACAACACCTTCCCGTCCCGCGGCGTCTATGCCTCCCCGCTCTACGTGACCCGCATCGAGGATAACCAGGGCAACATTATTACGGAACACACCGGCAGCAAGCGCGAAGCCATCAGCGCTTCGTCGGCCTATCTTATGGCCAACCTGATGCAGGGCGTCGTCAACGGCGGCACCGGAAGCCGCCTGCGCTATGCCTACAACCTCCAGGGCGAAATCGCCGGCAAGACCGGCACCACCAACGACTGCTCGGACGGCTGGTTCATAGGCTACACGCCCAAGATTACGGCAGGCGCCTGGATAGGCGGCGAAGACAGGCAGATACACTTCAACTCCCTCGACGGCTCGCGTATGGCGCTGCCTATATGGGGCATCTGGATGAAGAAATGTCTCGCCGCAGGCATTCTAAGCGACAAAGACACCTTCCAGGCCCCGGCAAACATTGATTTCAGCCTGGACTGCACCAGCTCCGGCACCTTCCTCGGCGGCGACGAAGACGCCACTGAGGCGGTCGAGACGGCCAACAACCAGGAAACGGACTACTATTTCAACTAAATATGTCAAGGTACAATTCAATTGCAGTCATCTACGGCAGCGACTCTTCCGAATCGGAGGTATCCTGCAGGAGCGGCGAGTTCGTGGCAGCGGCTCTGGATGACAGAAAATACGATGTGTATGAGATTTACGCCCGCTTCGGCGAGTGGCAGCTCGTGGCCTGCCGCCGCAAGAACGCTATGCGCGTGACCTTCCCCGAAGGAGCGCGCCCCGAAGTGGACAAGACCGATTTTTCAGTCGGCATACTCGGCCGCAGGGTCAAGTTCGACTACGCCTATATTGTGCAGCACGGCGCCCCCGGTGAGACCGGACAGCTCCAGGGCTACCTGGAGATGCTGGGCATACCCTTCAGTTCCTGCGGTTCTTACGCCAGTATGATAGCCTTCAACAAATACGCCTGCAAGTCCTATGTGCGCGACATCGTAAAGTGCGCCCCGGACCTGTTCGTGCGTGAAGGAGACGACCTGGAGCAGTTCTGCGCCAAGGCCGCCCGGACCCTTAAGTTCCCCGTGTTCGTGAAGCCCACCCAGGGCGGATCGAGTTTCGGCGTGACCCGCGTGGAGCAGCCCTCGGAGCTCGCTTCTGCCATCCAGTTCGCCTTCTCAGAAGGCCCTATGGTGCTGGTGGAGCAGGGCATAGTGGGCCGGGAACTGACCTGTGCCGCCTGGACCGACGACGGGAAGGTGCGCGCCCTGCCGCCCATCGAAATCGTCAGCGACAACGAGTATTTCGACTACGACGCCAAGTACAACGGCCACAGCCGTGAAATCTGTCCCGCTCCAATCCCCGACGCCCTCACGCAGGAGCTGCAGAGGACGACCTGCGAACTGTACTCGTTCATAGGCTGCAAGGGCCTGGTCAGGATGGACTACATCGCCGCCGAAGACGGGCTCTACTTCCTGGAAGTCAACACCATACCAGGTATGACCAGCGCCTCGCTCGTGCCCAAGATGGTGCGCGAGGCAGGCCTGAATTTCACAGACTTCCTGTCCAGCATCATAGATAATTCTTAGTGCTTCTCTCGCAGTTCATACGCGAAAGCACTTCCGCTCTCGAGGCTCTCTACCCTCCCCAGGAGGCACGGAGCCTCGTGGCGCGTCTGGACGAGGCCCTGCTGGGTGTCAGTTCCTACGCCCACATCACCGAGCCTTCGCTCAGCGTGCCTCCGGACAAGGAGCAGGAGCTGCAGGAAGCCCTCGGCAGGCTCCTTGCCGGCGAGCCCCTGCAATATATCACCGGCAGGCAGGAGTTCTGCGGCAGGCAGTTCCGGGTGAGCCCTGCGGTGCTTATTCCGCGGCCAGAGACGGAGCAGCTCGTCACAGAGGCGCTCAGCCGCGCCGGAGCCCTGAGGGGCGGAATACGCGCACTGGACCTCTGCACCGGCTCGGGGTGCATTGCCTGGACCCTCGCCCTCGACTGCCCGGGATGCGAAGTCACGGCGGTAGATATCTCGGAAGAGGCTCTGGAGGTCGCCCGGGGGCAGTTTTCGGAAGCGCACGGCCCCCGCTTCATCAGGGCGGACGTGCTGGACATCCCGGAGACATTCCCGGGCGCGCCTTTCGATATCATCGTGGCCAACCCTCCATACATACGCGAAAGCGAAAAGGCCGCGATGCACCGCAACGTCCTTGAACACGAGCCAGGCATCGCCCTGTTCGTGCCAGACAGCGACCCGCTGCTCTTCTACCGCGCCGTCGCGCTCTGGGCCGCCCGCTTCCTGAGGCCGGGCGGATTCGGCATAGTCGAAATCAACGAAAATCTCGGAAAAGAGACCGCGGCTCTGTTTGAAGGGCTCGGAAAAAGCGGAATAATCCGGGATTTTTTCTCCAAGGAGCGATTCGTCAGCTTCCAAAAAGCCCTTTAGAGGGCAGCCGGAGGGCATCTTCGAAAAATAAGCGTTGCAAAACTTTTTTCAACGGATATTTTTCCGTCACTTTGCAGCACCAAAACTTAGTGCTATGAAACGACTCGACATTCTCTTTTCCCTGCTCCTGCTGCTCTCCTGCAACGGCGCAATCGACCCCGCAGACAATCCCGTCCCTGCGGAGAGTCCCGTCCCCGAAGCGGGCGGAATCGACCTCTCCCCCGCAGGTCTCGCCCGGCTGTTTTCCGAGCTTCCCATCCGTGCGGAGCATCTTAAGGAAGTCCACGACGCCGTGGGTTCTTCGTCCGGCAACGGCTACGACGAGGAATACACTATGTCCTGCCTCGTGGATTCTCCAGGGAGCGGCGTGGGCGAAGATCCGGGCACGAAAGCCGTAAAGGCGGCCTCCTACCACACTCCGCTGAGGGATCTTCTGCGCGAGCACCTGGGGCGGAAGGCCGCCACCCGCGCCGGCGCGGAGGACATCCTGGAGGCTTTAGCCAGGACAGACTACCAGCTCTACTGGCCCTATTCCGACGACTGGGACGGCCGGAGTTTCCCCGTCATCACCTTCGACCCGGGCTCCGGGATAGAGACCAACTACGGCTACGAGATTTCGCTCGGCCCAGACGAGGCGCATATCGTGGATTCTGTCTTCGTGGACGAAGCGCTGGCGATGAAGCGTCCGGTATGGGTTTTCAACAGCAACTCCGACGCCGCATTCACGCCCCTGCGGAAAGCACTCGCCGTGCGGGACGCCCAGGCCGCCGGCGGCATAGCCTCCGGGAGCGCCGCCGGCCCTCTTTCCCGGCCCCGCAAGCTCCTGCTCAAGAGCCTCAAGATGCTGCGCAATTACGACAGCTGGTTCGGCGGCGCCAGTGAATTCTGGGTAAAATGCGGAGCCGTAGAAGGCTTCAATGCGACCACCGACGCCGAACTGAAGCTTTACAACCCTTCCGTGACGGACTTTATGATAGTCGTCAAGCGGCGCCAGATCGGAGAGGAAATCCCCTACGAAGCAATACTCGTGTCGGATTTCAGCACGCAGCTCGACAAGCTCGCCTTCCTCCTCTTGGAGGACGACGGAGGCACGCGCACCAGCTGGAAAGCCGAAGTGCAGGTAAAAATACAATCCAAGTCTTACGGCCTGTCAATCGACATACCATACAATGAGAAAGACGACATAGTATGGCGCGGACAACTCTCCGCCCGATTCTTCGAGGAAGAGGACGTGGTGGAAGGCCGTTTCGGCGACGTAGTGGTCAGCTTCGAGCTGGATTAGTCCTCGTGCGGCACGGGCGGCGGCAGAGGAGGACAGATGTGGTAGGCGCCGGCTTCGGGGATGCGCCCGAGGCGGGGTGCGCCGGAAGTCCCTTCCCGCACAGGATCGACGGTCACGTCACTTGCAATGAAGTCGCTGAATGAGAAGGTCTCCCCGGCAAGCGAGAAGATGCGTCTGACGATGAGATCCCTCTGCCAGGCCGAGAAATACTGTCGGTTGTCTATCATACAGCTGATTTTCTCGGAACGCCAGCGGTTCAGGGGATAGGTATCGCCTCCCTGGAAACGGCCTATGCGATCCGGATAGCGAGAATCAATCGAAGAGAGCATCGCCATATTGTCCAGAAGATCCTCCTGCCAGGGCACGTTGTCATACGATCCGGAGACATTCAGGCCGGCCGGCACGGTCCAGTCGTGCGACTTGATAGTCGTAGAGGTGCTGTAACTCGTCCCGTTCCAGTATTCGTCCGCAAGACGGCCGAAGCAATGCCCGCCGAATTCGTGCAAGAGCGTATTGCGCCAGTCTCCCGCGTTGCGGCCGACTTCGTCCCGGTCGGCGTCCGTCGTGGAGCGGAGTCCCGCCGAAACATCGGAATCGCTGACGGCTACGGTCCCGGGATAAGACCATCTGATATTGCCGCCATTATAAGAATACGGCACGTGGGCAATGCCCCTGCCAAGGGAGGAGTAATGGCATATTCCGCCGTACCTTTCATCATTGATAATCAGAATAACAGGGACTTCATCTATGGTATGTGCGCCCTTTATGATTTCAGGGCACATCGAACTCACGTAAGAATAAACCTTATCCTTGTCGGAATCCATATCGCTGTAACTGTCCTGGCCCCACGCGGCGCTGAAATAGGTGTCGCGGGCCGTCACGACATTCCCGCTTCCATCGGTCACGGAAGCTCCCGATTCATTGGAAACCACCGGCAGGATATAAACCGTAAAGAAGTCCTTGTAGGTCTTGTACGGCTCCGTATCGAAAAGGAAGTCTATACCGCTCTTTGCGAGGGCAATGAACTGCGACTGCTGCGAGGAAGTGAAGCCGTCTCCCGTGACGGCAATTACCACAGGCTTATGCCCGCGGCTGCTCTCCATATACTTGATGACATTGTCCGGCAGCTCGCCGAAGACTTCATCCAGGGTGATGGTGCCGAGGTCCGCTATGCCGGAGCGCCGGAAATCCACGGTCTTGGACGAACGCTTGACGATTACGTTGCCGTATCCGTCGATAAAATTCAGCGTAAAACCCTTGCTGGTACAAGGAGCAAACGCAATGTAGTAGTCTTCTCCGCTCTCGAAAGGCCCTATAAGTTCTACGCTTTGGCCAGCTTCATAGATACGCGGCGGGAAATATACATTGAAACGGAACTGTTCCGCCTCCAGAGCATAGATTCCGTCCCCGGCGATATTGGCATTCGCAGTGAACTTTATGCTCCGCACGTCCCCTGCGCTCGCTCCGGCAATGCGGAAACGCAGCAGGGAAAGCATATTCTGAAACTTGAGGTCTTCGGCCATCGTGTTTTCCTGCACGGCATACGACCAGAGCAAGTCAGAAGCCACGCCTCCCTTGACCGCAGCCTGCACGGGAGGGATGGACACGCCCACGATGGAGACATTATCTGAGTCCTTGCTCATTTTGTCGAACTCGGAAGCCGGATAAAAGGCATAGTACTTCTCCACGCTTGAACTCGGAGACCAGCTGTGGCACTCGAAGTCTGCCGAGGCGCTGCCGTCGTCGGCCGTGGTAAATGAGTTCTTATAATAATATGAGCTGCCGGAAAGCATACCGAACACTTTGATGGCGTCGCCTGAATTCCACAGCACGTGCACGGTCCCGCCGTCTGGCTGGAGCTGCGTGCGGGTATTCCCGCCCGGAAGGGTCGCGTGGAAGACTTTTTCAGTATTCACGACCTCGGCTGTCTCGGGCTCTGCGACGGTGCAGGAAGCCATTGCTGCAATGGCCGCTGCGGCAAGGATGAAACGCGTCTTCATACTAGAAACCGGGGTCTAAAGGGTAAACGGTATAGTCTTCGTTGCTAGCCGTAAGTATTTCACACTCAGGCTCCAGGGGCGCGATTTCAAGCACCGGGGGAATGTATTCCTTTCTCATAGGCTCAGAAATGGTATCTCAATAATCCGTTGATCGGTTCAGCTTCGAAAGCGCCCAGGCGCACGCCTTCCTGCGTGCAGATGCGGGTGAATATGTCCTTGCAGGCGAAGCCGAGGCCGCCTGCCACGCCTACCGGATAGCTTTCGGTATCATAGCGGCGCAAGGCCCTGCGCACGAAGGAACGGAAGTTCCCGTCCACGAGCTCGCGCACGTAAGGGTCGTCGTAGTGGGACAGGATAAAAGGAGCGAGGCTGCCGAGGAAGCCCGCCGGAGCGGGGCTCTTGTACACATTCTCAACAATCCCTTCATAGGAAGCGTCGAATTTGGAGGCGAAATCGGACGCCACCCCTTCGGGCACGAGACCTTTGATGAAATCAGCCAGGAACAGCTTCCCGAGGCACGCTCCGCCACCTTCATCGCCTATGATATAGCCTCCCGAGCGGACTTTCTGGCTTACCGAGGAGCCGTCGTAGAAGCAGGTGTTGGAGCCCGTGCCGAGTATGGCCACTATGCCTTTCTCGCGCCCGCATACCGAGCGCGCCGCGCCCACGAGGTCGTTTTGCACTTCGATTTCTCCTACCTGCACTTTCCCGCGTATGCATCCTTCAAGCGCCTCCCTTATCTGGGGAGTCACTATGCCCGCCACATACAGGTAGATGCCCTCAAGCGAGGGGCGTCCGAGGCTGTCCAGAGCCCCGGAAAGCACCTCCAGTACGTGGCTGAGAGGCATTGTGGACACGTTCATCCCCGGGAACAGGCGCGCCTGTCCGTCGGAAGTGCGCCAGTCGCTCTTGGTGGCTCCGCTTTCAACAAGTATCTTCATTTCTGCTTCTTATATGCTTCGACGGCCGCACGGACGTGGCCGTGCTGCAGCAACAGGGCGCGCGCCACGGAATAATCGGCTATGCCGGCCTCTTCCATAATCATCCTTGCCCCCCTGTCCACAAGCTTGCTGTTGGTCAGTTCCATATCCACCATCTTGCTTCCCCGCACGTGGCCGAGCCGTATCATAGTGGCGGTGGATATCATATTGAGTATCAATTTAGTAGCCGTACCGGCCTTCATCCTGGTGCTGCCTGTCACGAATTCCGGGCCCACCACTGCGACGATGGGCACGTCCACGGCCCCGCACAAGGGAGAGCCGTCGTTGCAGGTGATACAGGCGGTCAGAAGTCCGCGGCTGCGGGCCTGCCGCACGGCTCCGATGACGTAGGGCGTCGTACCGGAAGCGGCGATGCCCACCACGGTATCCTCCGGCACGGGAGCAAAGGCTTCAATGTCAAGCCAACCCTGCGCGGCATCGTCTTCCGCGCCTTCCACGGCGGTGCGTATGGCTCCGTCGCCTCCCGCGATGAGCCCTATGAACTTGTCGCGTACGCCGTAGGTGGGCGGGATTTCGGACGCATCCACCACGCCCAGGCGCCCGCTCGTGCCGGCCCCGGTGTAGAACACCCGCCCGCCGCGCTTCATACGGTCCACGATGCCGTCCACAAGCGTCTCTATCTGCGGTATTGCGGCTCCGACGACCTCGGTCACGCCACGGTCTTCGGAGTTGATGCCGTGAAGCAGTTCGCCCGTGGTCATACGGTCAAGGTCGCTGTAGCGGGAGTCTTGTTCGGTGGAGAGCATCAGACCTCGGGAGCGGTTGAGAACTCGCGCAGGAAGCGCATATCGTTTTCAAAGTAGTGGCGCAGGTCATTGACCCTCCACTTCAGCATAGCTATGCGCTCAAGGCCCATACCGAAGGCGAAGCCGCTGTAGCGCTTGGAATCTATTCCGCTGGCTTCCAGCACGTTGGGGTCAACCATACCGCAGCCGAGGATTTCCAGCCAGCCGGTGCCCTTGCAGATGTTGCAGCCCTTGCCGTGGCAGATGTTGCAGCTCACGTCCACTTCCGCGGAAGGCTCCGTGAAGGGGAAGTAGCTCGGACGCATACGGATCTGCGTGTCGGGGCCGAACATCTCGCGGGCGAAGAGCAGGATGGCCTGCTTGAGGTCCGCGAAGGTCACGTTTTCGTCGATATAGAGACCCTCCACCTGGTGGAAGATGCAGTGCGCGCGGGCGCTGATGGCCTCGTTGCGGAACACTCTGCCGGGGCAGATGACGCGGATAGGCACATCCATTTTCTCCATCGTACGCACCTGCACGCTGGAAGTATGCGTGCGGAGAAGG
>OCVV011287993.1_pt1 | contig 18500 bp, 11 predicted proteins | sample 1539721 | NCBI WGS metagenome assembly OCVV01 (sample SAMN02144230, study PRJEB22623) | gut metagenome | biome: sheep rumen | host: Ovis aries | place: New Zealand | reverse complement strand
ATATCGGCTCAAACTCTTGGCTGCATAAAAAATAGCGTAGCAGCCATAAGACTGCTACGCTTAAAAGTCTAACTTTTTGGGGTCACCTCAGGTATCTCCTCGGCTGTGCCCTTTCTTTTTCTCGTTCCTGTTTTTTCTGAATGTTATCAAGAAAATGCATCATACGCAAACAAAAGATATGCATTTTCGCAGATGACAAACAACTATTTTTTTATATAATAATTGTATAAATATACTCCTTTGTACACAAAACGAATGGAACACGCACCGGTACTTGTCGTTTTTCAAAGTAAAGGCGGTGGTAAAAATGAAGAAAAAGAACCTGTTTGCCGTCACGCTCTGTCTGATTCTCACGGCAGCCTGCTGCATCCCGGCGTTTGCCGCGGAAACTCGGCAGGAAAAAACCTGTTTTACCATGTCAAAGGAAGATCGGGAAGGGATCCTGTCCGCTGAAAAAGCTATTTTATCGGATGCCAATGCCATATTGGAAGCGGAAGACGCTTCCGCCAGCCCGGTGAAGAAACTGAGCCTGGATGAATTTGTAAAAGTATACACAAATACGGACGTTTTTTCCCTGAAGGATGATTCCGCAGGCAGTCTGCAGCAGCTGCTGAAAGCTTCTGACGCTGAGAATCATTATATTTATGAAGTGATCTTACATTCCGGAAAAACCAGCCTGGAAGTATGTCTGGAGAAGGGAAAGCCACTGACAGACAGCGAGAAAGAAAACCTGACAGACAAGGAAACCAAAGACTTTCAGCATAAAATCGGCACCTGGTACTGCACTTCCGTAACGGTCCATCCGGATCCTGTGATCACCGAAACCGTGAAACAGGCAGCTGATTCCGTAAACGGCGACCTGATTGCCATCGATTCCCTCCCGGGGATGCACGGCGCCCTCGCAGTCTCTGTGGAACACGGGAAAGCCACGAAGCTTTTTCCATTATCCGGAACGCTGGTATCCTATGATGCAATCAAGGATGCTGTTGATCAAAAGCTGATCACAAAGACAAACACCGGTTACAGCTACAGCAAAATCAAGACTCTTGCGAACGCCGACTACCGGCATGTGTCTTCGGAACAGTCCGGCGGCGGGACAGATGCTGCTTCCGGCAGATCCGCTTTTCCCCCGGGAATAACTGCCGGTATCCTGTGCGCGGCAGGCGTTATCGTCGTACTGGTACTCTGGAAAATGAAAAAACAGAAGGGCGCACGGTAAAAAGCTTCCGGAAATTCTCCGGAAAACGGAAGATCCGTCATTCAAACAGGAAAAAGAAAAGGAGCCCTTCCTCTGTGGATGGCTCCTTTTCGGGGATCTGGGGCAGAAACAGATCCTTTTTTTGCTGTTACAGATCTTTTTTCCCGTTACAGATCCCACTTTTGCTGTTACAGATCGATGCATACAGATCTCTGCAGGCTCTTTCTTCGCAGCGAATCAGTTTTCTTCCGGCTTTGTCTCTGCCGGATCCACATCCGGGCAGATTTCCAGCCCCAGCTCCTGCAGCTGTTTTTCATCGACCACATTCGGCGCTTCACACATCAGATCAGACGCGTCTTTTACCTTCGGGAACGCAATGACATCCCGGATGGAATCCGCGTGTACCATATGCATCACCATACGGTCCAGTCCGTAGGCCAGACCTGCATGGGGCGGCACTCCATACCGGAAGGCGTTTAACAGGAAGCCGAACTGCTCCCATGCCCGCTCTTTGGTGAATCCCAGCACCTCAAACATTTTCTCCTGGATATCATTCTGATGGATACGCACGCTTCCGCCGCCCAGTTCGGTTCCGTTTAATACGATATCATAGGCCACGGCCCGCACGCTGCCCGGATCGGTATCTACTTTCGGCCAGTCTTCTTCCATCGGCATGGTAAACGGATGGTGCATTGCCAGGTAGCGGTTCTCCTCATCAGACCACTCCAGCAGCGGGAATTCTGTCACCCAGAGGAAATGGTACTGATCCGGATCCATCAGACCCAGTTCTTCCCCCATCTTCAGGCGCAGCGCTCCAAGCACTTCCCATACAATCTTATTCCGGTCCGCGGCAAACAGCAGAAGATCGCCGGCCTGTCCCTTCATAGCCTGAATCAGCTGCTGCATTTCCTCTTCTGTCATGAATTTGGAGAAGGAGGATTTCACGCTGCCGTCGGACTTCAGCTGAATGTAAGCCAGTCCTTTGGCGCCGTAGCCTTTGGCAAATTCCACCAGCTTGTCGATCTGCTTGCGTCCCAGATCGCCCTTGCCGGGCACCGCGATGCCGCGTACGCTGCCGCCGGCCTCCAGCGCGCCGGTGAACACGCCGAATCCGCAGCCCCGTACCACGTCGGAGACATCGGTCAGTTCCATGCCAAAACGGGTATCCGGCTTGTCGGAACCGTAGCGGTCCATAGCCTCCTGCCAGGTCATCCGCGGGAACGGAATCGGAACCTCTACGCCGATGGCCTCTTTGAAGACATACTGCAGCAGACGTTCGTTCACATCCATGACGTCTTCTTCATTGACAAAGGAAAGCTCCATATCCACCTGGGTAAATTCCGGCTGCCGGTCTGCCCGCAGATCCTCGTCCCGGAAGCACTTGGTGATCTGCAGATACCGGTCATACCCGGAGCACATCAGCAGCTGCTTAAACAGCTGGGGAGACTGGGGCAGCGCATAGAAATTGCCCGGATGCACACGGCTCGGCACCAGGTAGTCCCGGGCGCCTTCCGGTGTGGACTTAGTCAGCATGGGAGTCTCGATCTCCAGGAAGCCTTCCTGCATCATAAACTGGCGGATCAGAAAGGTCACCTTGCTGCGCAGCATCAGATTCCTCTGGATATCCGGTCGGCGCAGATCCAAGTAACGGTATTTTAAGCGCAGTTCATCCTTGGTCTGGAGATTCTCTTCAATCGGAAACGGCGGTGTCTCTGACTCCGACAGGATGCGCAGGGTCTTTGCGATCACTTCGATTCCGCCGGTTTTCAGATTTTCATTCACTGCGGCGGAACGCTTCTGCACCTGGCCTTCCACCGCGATTACAAACTCATTGCGCAGGGTATAGGCTTTCTGAAAGCCCTCTGCGCCTACGCTGTTTTCATCAAATACAATCTGCAGAAGCCCGGAACGGTCTCTCAGATCCACAAAAATCAAAGCGCCGAGATTTCTCCGTTTCTGCACCCAGCCCATCACGGTGACTGTTTCGCCGATATTGGCTTCGGATACTTCTGTACATCTATGGGATCTGTGCAATCCCCGCATGGATTCTGCCATGGTCATCCTCCTGTCAGTCATTGAAAAATTCTACGATTTCCTGATAGCCCTGCTCGTTCAGCTGCTGTTTCTGGAATTTTTTATTTTTATTCATATGCACCATCAGCACCTGATTGCCGGCCGCCCGCTCCTTCTGTGCCTGGGCGATGACCTCCGTCAGACGCTCCGCCGGATAATTTTTCTCAATCAGATAAGCCTTTTTCGTTCCCTGTGACGGCACCTGGAAATCATTCTCCAGAAGCAGCATAATAATCCGCTCAAATCCGATGGAAAATCCGCAGGCCGGCACATCATGCCCGGTGAAATTGCCTACCATCCGGTCATAACGTCCGCCGCCGCCGCAGCTGCCGCCGAACTGGGGAATCGCGATTTCAAAGATGGTACCGGTGTAGTAAGACATGCCCCGCACCAGGGTCGGATCGAACACCATCCGGAACTCTGCCTGTCTGGCGGTCTCCACACTGGAAATAATCTCTTCCAGGCTCTGTACCACTTCCGACTCCAGATAGTCTCCCAGGGCATCCTTCAGATACTGCAGTCCGTTGTCCGCCGCCTCAATGCCGCCAAACAGCTGTACATAGCGCGCGATGGCCGCCGGATCATAACCGGCCTGCTCCAGTTCCCGGGATACGCCCTCCAGGCCGATCTTGTCCATCTTGTCCAGAATAATGAATACGGTATCGTAATCTTCCTCGGCAAATCCGCTGTATGCCGCCATGGCCTTCAGGATCCGGCGTTCGTTAATCCGGATCTCAAAATCCCGGAACCCGATGCGGCCCAGGGTGGTGGTGGTGGCCAGGATCAGCTCGATTTCCGCCAGATTGGTGGGTTCTCCCAGAATATCGATATCGCACTGCATGAACTGACGGTAACGGCCTCTCTGGGGACGGTCCGCTCTCCACACGTTGCCCATCTGCAGCGCTTTGAAGGGCGAGGGCAGGTCATTGGCATGGTTGGCATAATATCTGCACAGCGGAACGGTAAGGTCATAGCGCATACCGCAGTCTACCAGATCCATCTCTTCCTTTGCCTCTGCGAGTTTCAGCTTTTCTCCCCGTTTCAGCACTTTGAAGATCAGTTTTTCATTTTCTCCGCCCTGCTTGCTGTTCAGATTGGCGATATTTTCCATACAGGGGGTCTCAATCTGTGTAAACCCAAATGACTGATAGGTCTCCGTTATGATATGCATGACATAATTACGGATCTCCATCTCCTTCGGCATGATATCTTTCATGCCGGTTACCGGCTTTTTCTTTAATGCCATCCCAGTTCCTCCATTTTCCTGCGCTTTCGTTCTATCATCTCATCGATTCGTTCGAGATAATTGGTAATGTCCTTTACATTTTCCACCCGTTCAATCCGGGCGGCCGCGCCGGTCTGCCGCCGGACTTGCGCTGTATTCGGCAATACAAACTTCGTGCTGGCGCCGGCACCAAGTGCCATTATAGTCTGTTTTTCTTCCATTATCAAGATATTGTACAGGCCCTCGCAGCCCCTGCGGGCGTAGCCGACGTTTTCAAAATTTCCCGCCATATTTTTCTGGCGGTACAGATAGTAGGGCTCCAGCCCCATCTCCCGGCAGGCATCCGCCGTCAGCCGGATGGTCTCCCAGGTATTGTCGCTGCGGAATCCCCGGTAGTCTTCTTCCTGTATCCGCAGTCTGGCCGCCCGCTTGATGGCCAGCGAGTGAACCGTCAGGTTGTCCGGCTTCATGGCTTTCATTTCTTCCATCGTCGCCCGCACATCGTCAATGGTTTCTCCCGGAAGTCCCACGATAAGGTCCATATTGATATCATCAAAGCCCATCTCCCGCGCCAGGGCAAATGCCTCCCGGGTCTGCTGCACCGTGTGCCGTCTGCCGATAAGATCCAGGGTCTCCTGTTTCATGGTCTGGGGATTGATGCTGATTCTTGTCACCGAATGCTGTTTCAGTACGGCGAGTTTTTCCCGGGTAATGCTGTCCGGTCTGCCGCCTTCCACACAGAATTCCCGGACATGGCTCAGATCAAAGGTCTGCTCGATCTTCGTCAGCAGCCGGTCTGACTGCTCCGGGGTCAGTGTGGTGGGTGTGCCGCCGCCGATGTATATCGTGTCTAAGTGATGCCCGGTCACTGCCTGTGCCGTAAAGTCCATCTCCTTCTCCAGGCAGTCCAGATAGCGGTCCACCTGATCTGCCCACCTGGTCAGCGGGTAGGATGTGAAGGAACAGTACGCGCATGTGGTCGGGCAAAAGGGAATCCCGATGTACAAACTGTATCCGTTGGCATAATCCATGTCCGCCAGCAGCTCCTCTTCTTTCCGGGCCACTTCTATGGCCAGGCCGATCTTTTCCTCGGAAGCAAAATATTTTTCCTTCATGTATGACCGGATCCGGGCTTCGCTTCTGCCTTCTTCCATCATCTGAAGGGGGATCTTTGTCGGGCGAATTCCCGTCAGCGTTCCCCAGGGCAGCGTCCGTCCGGAATAGGCACAGAGCAGTTCATAAAGCTTTTGTTTCAGCCGGTTTTTGGTTTCCTTTCGGTCCGAGAAGTTCACCGCTGTGCTTCCGGACAGCTCGGTTTCCTCCCCGGAAGCACCTGCGTGAAACGCAAAACGGATGCTTCCAGGAAATTCCTGAGAAGCATCTTCGTCGGCATGCTCATATGTAACTGTCATACGGAAGGACACCGGGTCTGTTTTCCGGCAGTCCCGGTCTGAGACATACACATCTTCCCCGGGATAAAATGCCTTCACCAGGGAATGTATGTCATATTCGAAATTCGGTTCATTCAGCTTAACTGTAATCATATCTGTTCCTTTGCGGCTATCCGAGATACGGATTGTACTGTCTCTCATAGCCAATGGTGGTGCGCCGTTCGTGGCCCGGCAGCACTTCTGTATCTCCCGGCAGTTCCAGCAGTTTTTCCTTGACGCTTCTTACCAGGCTGCTCATGCTGCCCCCCGGAAAATCCGTCCGTCCGATGGATCCGCAGAACAGGGAATCCCCGCTGGCCAGTACCTTATTGCCTTCAAAATAATAGCAGCAGCCTCCCGGCGTATGCCCCGGCGTCAGCAGCACACGGATGGTAAACCCGGCCAGTTCCAGCACCTGTCCATCCCTGACGTAAATATCCGCGGAAAACTTCCGGGGATGACTGCTCCAGAGTCCCGTCAGATTCATCTGCGGATCTTCCAGGGTCTGTTTTTCTGCTTCATGGGCATAGACCGGGATCTGGAATTCCTCCTTGATCGCCTGTACCGCGCCCACATGGTCAAAGTGCCCATGGGTCAGAAGCACTGCCACCGGCGTCAGCTTCTCCGAACGGATCCGGTCAATCAGAAGATCCGCCTGGGCGCCCGGATCCACAATCAGGGTCTCCATGGTCTTTTCGTTCACGATAAAGTAGCAGTTGGTCATTACCTCGCCTACTGTATATTCCATCACGCGCAGATTGCCTGCCATACATCTGTCCTCATCTTTCTGTATCTCTGTCCGGGCGAATCCTTCGCCGCTGTTTTCCTGCGTATCACCCGCCGGTGGAGCGTTTGATATCAAATACGCTGTCTACCTGGCGGATCTTTTCAATCAGTGCCGACAGCTCATCTTTTCCCTTGGTCCGGAAGGAAATATCGATGGTGGCAACACCTTTTTTGCTGGTACGGGAGCTGATGGTCGCAATATCGATCTCCCGCTCGGTAAATATCTTGGAAATGTCTACCAGAAGTCCCATCCGGTTGTGTCCGTATACGGTAATTTCCACCAGATAGCGTCCCTCGGAATTCTGCTCTTCCTCTGAGCCTCTGGCCCATTCCGCCTCAATGAGCCGATCCCGGTCCCAGCTGGGCATTTTAATAATATTAATGCAGTCGGTCCGATGGATCGATACACCTCTTCCTCTGGTAACAAATCCCACGATTTCATCTCCGGGCACCGGACTGCAGCACTTGGAAAAGTGCACCGCCACATCCGACAGGCCTTTGATGATGATTCCGCTCTGGTTTCTCTTCTGGTTCTGTTTGTCCCGTTCGGTGACCCGGGCCGCTTCTTTGCTGTCTCCGGAATGGGCTTCCAGCACAGAGTCGTCGGTCTGCACACGGTCCCGGGCTACTTTGCGCTCCTCCTCCATCAGCCGGTTCACAATCTGCGCCTCGGTCAGTCCGCCGTGCCCCACGGCTGCCAGCACGGAATTCCAGTCTTTGAATCCGTATTTTTTCTGAACTTTTTCCTGGTACGCGTTTTTGTTCAGAATGGCTGTGCTGTATCCCTTGCCTTTGCAGTAGATATTCAGCAGTTCCTTGCCCCGTATGATATTCTCTTCTTTGAACTCGTTGCGGAACCACTGGTTGATCTTGTTCTTGGCCTGCGTGCTTTTGACGATATTCAGCCAGTCCCGGCTGGGGCCTCTGGAATTCTGGGAAGTCAGGATCTCGATCCGGTCCCCGTTGCGGATTTCGTAATCGATGGTCACTAACTTGCCGTTGACCTTGGCGCCGATCATCTTGTTGCCGACAGCGGTATGGATGCTGTAGGCAAAATCAATCGGTGTGGAGCCCTTGGGAAGGCTCTTGACATCCCCGTTGGGCGTAAAGCAGAAGACAGAATCCGAAAAAAGATCCAGGTCACTTTTCAGCAGACTCATGAATTCGTGATTGTCTGACATATCCTGCTGCCACTCCAGGATCTGACGCAGCCAGGACAGTTTTTCCTCTTCGCCGCTGATTCCGCCGCCGTTGTTGGCTTCTTTGTATTTCCAGTGGGCGGCAATACCGTATTCGCAGGTACGGTGCATTTCCTCCGTACGGATCTGGATCTCAAAGGGCTGGCCGTTGGGGCCCATCAGTGTCGTATGCAGCGACTGATACATGTTGGGCTTCGGCATGGCGATGTAATCCTTGAAGCGCCCCGGCACCGGCGTGTAATGCTCGTGGATCACACCCAGCGCCGCGTAGCAGTCTTTGACATCCTTGACAATAATCCGGATCGCGAACAGATCATAAATCTGGTCCAGTGTTTTGTCCTGATTGACCATCTTTTTGTAAATGCTGAAGAAATGCTTGGCGCGTCCGTAGACGGTTGCTTCGATATCCGCTGCCGCAATGGTGGATTTTACCTGTTTTACCAGCGCGTCCACATAGGCGTCCCGTTCTTTTTTACGCAGGGCGATCTTTTCCACCAGATCATAATAGGCTTCCGGTTCCAGATATTTCAGAGAAAGGTCTTCCAGTTCCACTTTAATGGAGGAAATACCGAGACGCTGCGCGATGGGCGCATAGATTTCCATCGTTTCCCGGGCTTTTTCCTTCTGTTTCTCCGGTTTCATGAACTGGAGGGTCCGCATGTTGTGCAGGCGGTCCGCCAGCTTGATGATAATGACACGGATGTCCTTTGCCATGGCCAGAAACATCTTTCTGAGATTCTCTGCCTGTACCTCAATCTTGTCCGCGTCATAGGACAGCTGGTTTAACTTGGTGACGCCGTCTACCAGCAACGCCACTTCATCATTAAAATCCTCTGCCAGCTCTTCCAGCGTCATGCCTGTGTCTTCTGCCACATCGTGAAGCAGTCCGGCGACAATCGTCTCCTTATCCATCTCCAGATCCGCCAGAATGATGGCAACACAAAGCGGGTGAATGATATACTCTTCACCTGATTTCCTCACCTGCCCTTTATGAGCGTTGGCGGCAATGTGATATGCCTTTTCCACAAGGGATATATCCGTGGACGGGTGGTAGCGCCGAATGCTACGGATCAGTTCCTCATGCAGTTCTTCCGGACTGACAAAATCCTTTGTGGAGCGGATTTTGTCAGATTCCAGTGTGTCCGCAGACACCAGTTCTTCCAATTCTTTAAATTCTTTCTCTCTCATCAGCCTCACCTGCTTATTCATCCAACAATTATACATAGTAATCCATGGATTTTCAATCAGGCTGCAAAAAAAAGACAAGTTTTCTCCACATCTCGGCGGGCACCGGCCGAACCGCCGGGAAACAGGCAGGGCGCGACACTTCCTCCGCCCCTTTCAATCTTGAATTTCACGCCGGTTTTCGCTAGAATAGGGACTGTACCAATTCATAGAAAGAACGAGGTAATTACTATGGCTCAGAATCCAATTGTAACCATCGAAATGGAGAACGGCGATATAATCAAAGCAGAACTTTATCCTGACATTGCTCCAAACACAGTCAACAACTTCATCTCCCTGATCCGCCGGGGATTTTATGACGGTGTGATCTTCCACCGCGTCATCCCCGGCTTCATGATCCAGGGCGGCGATCCGGAAGGCACCGGCATGGGCGGTCCCGGCTACAGCATCCGCGGAGAATTCACCCACAACGGCTTCCAGAATGATCTGGCCCACGATCCCGGTGTCCTGTCCATGGCCCGTACCATGGCTCCGGACTCCGCCGGCAGCCAGTTCTTCATCATGCATGCCAAAGCGCCCCATTTAGACGGGGAATATGCCGCCTTCGGCAAAGTTACGGAAGGCATGGATGCTGTTGACGCCATTGCCAACCAGGAACGGGATTACAATGACCGTCCCCGGAACCGTCAGATGATGAAGACTGTTACGGTAGAGACCTTCGGCGTGGAATATCCGGAACCGGAGCACGCATAAGTCTTTTCTCTGCAGGCGTTTTTTCGTCCGGAGCATGCGCTGCGGACCTGGCCTTTGAAAACAGCTTCTTAAAAACTTTCGTTTCCATGAAACGACTGAAGAAAAAACTTCCGCCCCGGAAATGGAGCGGAAGTTTTTTATCTGCCGCCGGCAGGCGGTTACCAGGATTTTTTCTTTTTTCTTCTTTTCTTTTCCCGTGCTTTGTCTTTTTTTCCCGCGAACAGCGCAAACAGGAGCACGGATACCAGGGTTCCGATCAACGCCCCCGCGATTACGTCCGACGGATAGTGCACCCCCACATACAGACGGGAAAATGCAATGAGAAACGCCAGGGCCAGGCAGGGGACTCCAAACCATCGCCGGGTTCCCTTAAAGATCATCACGCCCGCCGCAAATGACGCCGCCGCGTGTCCGGAAGGGAACGACCAGTCTTTCTGTCTGCTGATCAGGCGATGCAGGCCTGCCACTGTTTCATAGGGACGTACACGGGCCACGGTATTCTTCAGGCCCAGGTTCACGATACAGAAGGTGATGGCCAGCGCCAGCAGGGACAAAAAACCGATTCTTCGGGTGCGCCGCGGAATCAGAAGCAGTACAGACAGCACAATCCAGAGGATTCCCTGATTGCCCAGCGTTGTAATAAATTTCATGGCCGGAGTCAGCCACTCCGTCCGGAGGTGATTCTGGATCATCAGGAGAATCCATCCGTCAAACTGCTGCAGGTACTGTAAAATCTCACTCATAAATCAAACTGTCCTTCTTCTGCCCTCCGGGGCTTAGAATTTGAAAACTGCCACGCCGTAAGCCGGAAGCGGATAGGCAAACGAATACTCTCTGCCATCACATTCGGAAGCCTGGGCGGTATAGGTTTTCTGCCGTTTTTCCCCGCTGCCGCCGTAGGCCGCGTCATCACTGTTTAAAATCAGCTCATAGCGTTTCTTTTTCGGTACGCCCACCCGGTAATCCGGATAAGCCACCGGTGTAAAGTTGCATACAAAAAGCAGGCTGTTCCGGCCGGTCTTTCCATGGCGGACAAAGCTGTAGATGCTGCGGTAGCCGTCGTCCGCGTTGATCCACTCAAAGCCTTCCCAGTCATGGTCCATCGTATACATCGACGGGTACCGGCGGTAAATGTGGAGCAGGCTTCTGTAAAAGTCGTGGAGCTGCCGATGGGGTGTTTCCTCCAGCAGATACCAGTCCAGTTCCCTGGTTTCGCTCCATTCCCGCAGCTGTCCGAAATCCTGTCCCATAAACAGAAGCTTCTTACCCGGATGTCCCATCATAAACGCATAGCCCACCATCAGGTTGCGGAACTTGTCCTGCTCGGAACCGGGCATCTTGCTCAGCATGGATTTCTTTAAATGCACCACTTCGTCATGGGAAAGCACCAGGATATATTTTTCACTGGTATTGTAGCTCATGGCAAAGGTCATTTTATGGTGGTTATCCTTCCGGAAATACGGATCCAGCTGCATATAGTCCAGGAAGTCGTGCATCCATCCCATGTTCCATTTGTAGGTAAAATTCAGTCCGCCGTCTTCCGCGCTGCCCGTCACCTGCGGCCATGCGGTGGATTCCTCCGCAATCATCATGACCCCGTGGTTCCGGCCGGTAATCAGCGTATTTAAATGCCGGAAAAATTCGATGGCTTCCAGGTTTTTGTTCTCGCCGTAACGGTTCGGCACCCACTGACCGGGCTCTTTTCCGTAATCCAGATACAGCATGGAGGCCACCGCGTCCACACGCAGGCCGTCTACGTGATATTGTTCCACCCACAGCAGCGCGCTGCCGATCAGAAAATTCTGAACTTCTGTACGGGAATAGTCGAAGATTTTTGTACCCCAGTCCGGATGCTCCCCTTTTCGCGGATCCGCGTATTCATACAGTGCCTGTCCGTCAAAATCCGCCAGGCCGTGGGCGTCCTTCGGAAAATGTGCCGGTACCCAGTCCAGAATGACACCGATTCCGTGCTTATGGAAATAATTTACCATCCAGGCAAAGTCCTCCGGTGTGCCGTATCGGGACGTCGGCGCGTAGTAGCCGGTGACCTGATACCCCCAGGAACCGTCAAACGGATACTCGGAAATCCCCATAAGCTCCACATGGGTATATCCCATGTCTTTGACATACGCGGTCAGCTCCTGCGCCAGTTCCCGGTAGGAGTAAAATCCATCCTCTTCCGTGCCGGGATGGCGTTTCCAGGATCCGGGATGCACTTCGTAGATCGCCAGCGGCTCTTCATAGACTGCCGCATGTTCCTTGTCATCTCGCCTGGTCATCCATTTTTCATCGGTCCAGGTGAATTTGCTGATATCCGCGATCCGTGAGGCAGTGCCCGGCCGCAGTTCCGCATAGTTCGCGTAAGGATCGGCCTTGTACAGTTTGCGGCCGTCCTGTGTCACGATTAAATACTTATACATCTGTCCCGGACGGGCTTTGTCGCTGAACAGCTCATAGATCCCCGCCGGTTCCAGACGGCGCATGGGATCCGCCGTTTCATCCCATCCGTTAAACTCTCCGATCAGATAGACTTCTCTGGCATGAGGCGCCCACACATCGAAAACAACGCCTGTTTTTCCTTTCTCTCTGTGCGGATGGGCGCCAAGCTTCCGGTATATTTCATAGTGGGTGCCGCATCCAAACAGATACATGTCATATTCTGTGATATTGCTCATTTTCTCCCCCGTTCTCTCCCTCGGTACTCACGGAAGTCATCAGTTGTTTTCTTTCTCAAAATTCTGTTCCCGCAGAATCAGAAAATCATTTTCATTATAGCGTTTCGCGAAAAAGCGGCCGAATTTCTTTTTGGATTTTCCGCTTTCCGCGCTTTCAATGGCTTCGTCCACAATATCCTTGACTTCTGACAGGCTGGTGGCATGTTTCGCGGACAGAATATTGCTGATGCGGTTGTACATCGCGAGGACGCCCATTTCATCAATGGCGCATTCCATCTCCTTCGCATAGGCTTTGCCGAATTCCACCAGTTCCCGGATGCCGAATTCCGGGACTGCGATCCGCGCGGTGAATTTGTTCGCGAATCTGGTGCTGTGAGCCAGAACCTTCTCGATTCCCTCTTCCGTGTCCTCCAGGATCACGGTCAGACCGCGGGTATCCTTTTCCATGGCGCTATCGATCTGCTCCACTGTCTCCTGCCGCAGATCGCCGGCGTGTTCGATGATCAGATAACCGCCGTCCAGCTGCGGCAGCAGGTCTTCAAATCTGCGTTTTCCGTTCAGGGACGCTGCGCTGATCTTTCCGATCTGGGATTCTTCATCTTTCCGCAGCTCCTGAATGGTCTTGATCAGGCTGGTGGCCAGTACGGTTTTTCCGGTTCCCTCCACGCCGCTGATGGTGATATTTCCACGCAGGGAAGTGATGGAATTGCCGGACTTTTTCTGCACTTCTTCCAGTGCCTCATGGATCTGTGTCGGCATGGTTCTGACCTTCAGGAAGTAGGAAAAACGCTCCTGCTGTTCTTCGGTCAGATCACTTAACTGATCCGTTTCATCCAGCACCACTTCTTCCAGCGGGTTGATGACCTCAGCACGGAATTCCTCCGGAAGTTCCTCCCTGCGGGTTTCCGCGGTATCTCCTGCTGCTTCACCGTCCGCTGCCTCCGGCTCGCCTGCCTGTGCATCAGATTCCTCTGTGTCTGCTTTCGGTTCCGCAGAAGCTTCCGGTTCTGCCGGCTGCTGCACAGCTGCGGCCCTCTCTGCCCCGGTTTCGTTCCGGCTGTCTGTACTGTCGCTTTCTGTCCCTGCGGTCTGTTCCGGATCTGCCCCGGCGTCAGAAGTTTCTGCTGTTTCCACGGCATCCGGTTCGGATACTTCTGCTTCTTTTTCGGAAGCTTCCGCATAAGCCGCTTCCGAAGCCGCTGTCTCTGCCAGAAGGACAGCTTCCAGATCCGTCTCCGCGGACGCTTCCGGTTCCGCCTGGTCGGTTTCTTCCGGTGCAGTCTTTCCGGTTCCCTCCGGGGCGGTCATCTCAGCTTCTTCCGGTGCGGCTTCTTCGGTTTCCTCCGGGGCAGCTTCACTGATTTCTTCCGGTACGGTCTCCTCGGCTTCTTCCGGAGCAGGCTGTTCCATCTCTGTCAGATCCCCGTATTTCTCCGCGTTCTCCGCCGCCTGCCCGGCTACGGCCGCTGCAGCACTCTGCGCAGCTTCCCGGGCTTCCTCTGCCGCCTGGGCCGCAGCTTCCGCGGCTGCTCTGGCCTCTGCTTCGGCAGCGGCATGGGCTGCTTCCTCCGCGGCTTTCCGGTCTGCTTCCTGCTGGATTCTCTTTGCCTCCGCCATCTTTTCCGCTTCCAGTTCCGCTGCTTTGCGGGCTGCGCGCTGCGCGGCTTCTGCCCGTCTGGCTTCTTTTTCTGCCCTGACTGCCGCCCGGGCCATTTCTTCCTCTGCGGCTTCTTTCGCAGCCAGTGCCTCTTCCGCCTCCGCGGCTGCCTGTTCGGCTGCCCGCGCAGCTTCCCGGGCTTCCTCCGCCGCTCTTTCAGCCGCCTGGGCTGCATGCTCGGCCTCTGCGGCGCGCGCCCGCTCTGCAGCCGCACGTTTTTCCGCTTCTCTTGCAGCATGTTCCGCCTCCGCAGCGGCACGCTCCGCTTCTTTCGCGGCTCTGCGCTCTGCCTCTTCTGCTTCCCGCTGTTTTGCCAGGGCGGCGGCTCTCTCCTCTTCCAGCGCAGCCTCACGGGCATCCTGTTCCCCGATTACATCCGCTTTTTCCGGTACGATATCCGCCTGCAGATGGGGGATAATCTCCTTCAGACGGTCCATGATTTCTCCGGCTTCCTTCAGCGCCTGCGTCTTGGACTGGTCAAATTCCGCTTTTCTCGCTGCCGCGATGGCCTCCTCCGCTTTGGCCCTTGTGGTCTCCCACGCCGCCATCACATCATCGACATTTTTGGCTTCTGCGGCCTGTTCCGCTCCTTTTTCCCGGATCTGCGAGTCATTTTTCTTAAGCGTTTCACTGACCGACGCAGTTATCTCCCCGGCAACTCCGGGTGCCGCGCCTTTCAGGTTTTCGTCCATTCCAGGAACATCTGACACCATGCGGCGGATGGCCTCCATGGTACTGTCCAGCACGCCTTTCTCCCGGGCTGACTGCAGCTGGCTGATGCTCTCCTGCAGTTCGTTCCGCAGCGTATTGGCGTCGAATTTACCGGCATAGGGATCCTCTGCCGGCGCTTCCTCCGCTGCCGGCTGCTCTGCCTGTTCCGGTTCTGCCTGTTCCCCTTCCTTCTTTTCTTTTTCTTCTTTCAGGATCTGCTGATATCTGGCTTCCTGCTCTTCACTCAGGGGACGGAAGCAGCGTTTTAACTCCAGTGCCTTTCTGACATATTCGCCGTCACCGAACCACAGGATCAGCTCATCACAGGCCTCCACGCAGTTCTCCGCCTGTCCCGCCTGATAATACAGATACGCCAGCTCATAGCCCCATTCTTCGGTATATTCCTTTTTCTTCAGGTCTTCCAGGATGGCGATGCGCATCTCAATCGGCTCACCCTTCATGCAGCTGATCTGATAAGCCAGCGCATAGCGCATCCGGTCCCGGGGCGCGTTTTCACAGAATGCGTGGAAATAGTCCTCCGCTTCCTCCACATTGCCGGAGGCAATTGCGATTCTGGTCAGACGGTACAGCGCATTTCTGCCGGCCGGCGCGCGGTCATAAGCCAGCTGGTAAATCTCCTTGGCATCTTCCAGGCGGTCCAGCTTTTCATACATATGCCCGATCATCCCCAGGGTATTGATATTGCGGACTTTGTGCCAGTTGATACCGTCCGCGATGGCCGCCGCCGATACATAGTCCATCTGATCAATCAGTTCCTTTACCTGGTCGAGTTTTAAATTGTATTCATACTTATCCACTGTCTTCACCTCATACTGTCTCTGTCTGCCAAAATCTGCTGTATCTGCTTCCTGCTGGTTTAGGGCCGATCCTTCTTCTCTTCCTGTTTCGGCTGTTCTTCCTGCTCCGGACACTGCACCTGCTTCTGCTTCCGTTTTTCGGCTTTTTTCCCCCAGCGCATGCTGGACATCCCCGCCGCCAGATGGAAGGCGGTTTCATCCACATCATCCCCGTGCAGTACCACCTGCCTGCTTTTCGGATTGATATGGTCCAGCGTCTGGTAGCTCCGGGTATCTTCCGGCAGATGCTGGGACCGCAGCAGGCGCTCCACGATCCGTTTGATCACATAATAAATCACCGCGAACATCGGGACTCCAAGGAAAAATCCAGGGATGCCCCACAGGCCGCCGAACAGCACAATGGAAAAAATGATCCAGAAAGGATTCAGCCCCAGCGTATCTCCCAGTACTTTCGGTTTCAGGATATTCCCGTCAAACTGCTGGAGCACTACAATAAAGGCCAGGAAAATCAACGCCTTCCAGGGATCCACCATAACAATCAGGATGGCGCTGGGAATTGCGCCGAAATACGGCCCGAACACCGGGATCAGATTGGTCACTCCTACAAAAAGGGCGATCATCGCCGCATACGGCATCTGAAGGATCAGCATGCCGAGGAAACACAGGATTCCGATGATTAAAGAGTCCAGGATGTCCCCGATAAAGAATCCGCCGAACACATCGTCTGTCTTGCGCAGCACCTCCATGACATAATTGCCGATCCGCGGGCGGCAGACCGCGTAGATAAGCTTCTTGGTCTCTGCCTTGAAGGTCTCCTTTTTCATCAGGATATAAATCGCCACGATCAGCCCCATCAGCGTATTGAAGGCAGTCCGCACGATTGTGTAAATGCTGCTGGTGATCTTTTCGATCAGGTTGCTGTTGGACAGCACTTTCTCCTGCAGCCATTTGCGCAGGTAACCGGTGGCCTGGTCATAGATATTCTGAATCTGCGATGCCAGCTCCGGCCTGCTCTTTTCCAGCTGTTCCATCCATTTGGTGGCAGAGGATACATTTGCATTGAAATTTCCTACAAAATCCGCGATTCCGCTGACAATCTGCGGGACAAGAATGATCACCAGGGCCGCGATAATCCCCAGGAAAATCAGCATCGCCATGGCCACCGCGCCGGCGCGGATGCGCTTCCTTGTCCTGGCGTTGATCTCTTTGCCCCTGCTCTGTGCCCGGGCCAGAAATCTGCGGTCAAAAAACATCATGATCGGATTGATCAGATAGGCAATCACAAAACCGATAATCACGGACTGCAGCGCGGTTATGACGCTTTTCAGCCCCGATCCTGTGCCCTTGTATCGAAAAATCAGGAAAAAAACGATGATACTGACAATGATAACCAGCAGAACCACAAGGGCTGCCGGCAGATAGGCCCGCAGGCTGCTCTTTCTGTTCGGTTTTTCTCTGTTGTTGCCGTGGTTCTTCTCTGGGTTCATAACTCACCGTCTGCTCCCGTCCGGCACTGCTGCTGCGCCGGCGCGAACGGGATTCTTTCTGTTCACTTCAGCGGTTCCGAACAGGCGGATCCGTCCGGTATCCCACTATTGGTATACTCTGCATAAGTATACCATACTTCCCGGTGGAGAAAAACCACCCGGATCTCCATAATCCATGAACTTTATGTTAAAAATCCCGCGGCTGTTTTTCTATACAGTCCGCCCCTTAATAATAAAAACTGCCGCATTCCGTCGGCGTTCCCGCCGGTTTCTCTAGGGAACCGACGGTTTTTGCCTGTCAGAATACAGCAGTTTTTCTGTTCAGACCGGATGGTCTCCGGATGGCTTATCCTCTGTAGTAGTTGATCAGGCACCCTTTCAGAATGATGGTGCGTTCATCATCCGTCAGACTGCCCATATGCAGGGTAAACGGCGAAAGCCGGCCGTCCTTTACCACATATGCCGGAATATCCGATGCCTTATCCTGGATTGCCTGGCGGATGCCCGGCACAAACAGATAATCTCCGTTGGCAAAGGGCAGGTCCCCTTCGTCAATCAGGAACGGAAGCATGCCCCAGTTGATCAGGTTGGAGCGGTAGCGCTTGGTGGCATATTCGTTGGCGATGTTGGCCCATCCGCCAAGCACCTTCTGGCAGGAGGCCGCCTGCTCCCGGGCAGAACCGTCTCCCGGTTTTACCGCAAAAATCGTGCTGCCGATTCCTGTGTTTTCCTCCCGGATTTCCGGATATTCTTTCTGAATGCATTCCACCACTGCCTTCAGTTCCGGCAGCGCCTGATAAGGCTCTGCACCTTCTTCCCGGGCCTTTTCTGCCTTCTGCACTTCTTTCGCCCTGCCTACGTAAGCCGGATCTTTTCTGGAGAGGGTAAACTCTGCCAGTCCCAGCGGGTTGGAGCGATAGGAAGACGTCTCGCCGGAGGGAATCAGTTCGTCGGTGGTGGTCACCGGATCGTGAATTTCGGATACTACCTTCAGGATCAGGTTGTCCGTCAGCGCCACCATCTCCGGCCAGTCTTTGATATTCGGGCCGAATTTCACCTCTACGCTCTTGTCTGCCACGCCCTTGCTGTCAAAGACACGGTTCGCGTAAATGGTGCTGTCAAAATGATACTTCGGACCGGTGTACTGCACATCCAGTTCATCCGCGCCGGTCAGGAAGCCCTTGTTGGCCGCGGTGGCCGCGATGGAACGGGCATCCATCAGGGCTACGGAAGCGATCTGACCGCTCTGCAGCTTGGAGCCTTCCCGGTTCGGGAAGTTTCTGGTGGAGTGGCGGATGGAGAA
>OCVV011352532.1_pt1 | contig 18510 bp, 13 predicted proteins | sample 1539721 | NCBI WGS metagenome assembly OCVV01 (sample SAMN02144230, study PRJEB22623) | gut metagenome | biome: sheep rumen | host: Ovis aries | place: New Zealand | reverse complement strand
CTGTGTATTTCGCTTTCATTGGCATTAAAACTCCCCCTGAAAAACACTGGTTTGTTTTTTTCCAGTGTCTACTTCAGGGGGAGCATATCATCCTGAGGGCGGCTCCTGTTGTCAGAATGTCCTGGTCAATCCCTGACCGGCACGAAGATATACCCATTCGCCTGGGCGAAGTTCCTCACCAGATCAGTCGATCCGTAGATATAGCGCACGGAGCTGCCAGAGAAGGGATCCCCGGTGATGCTGGTCACGCCGGCGGGGATCAGCACGGCCTCGGCAGCGATACCGGAGAAGGCTTCGTCCTCTATGGCGGTCAGCCCGGCAGGCAGCTCCATGACGCCGTTGGGCTTGGGGATCAGCCAGCCCGCGTACAGGGTGGTGTTCCCCGTAACAGGAACGGCGAAATCATACAGAGCATCCGCCGCGCATCCGGGAACGGTATACCAGCCGGTAAACAGCGCGCCGGCCCTCATGGGATCGCCGGGCTTTTCCGCGGTTCCGCCGAAGGGAACTCCCTGGGATTCAACCGCGGTTCCGCCCAGAGGATCGAAGGCCACCGTCAGCGTCAAGCCGGTGACGAGCTGCACGCCTGCGTCCACCGTCAGTTCCGCGCTGCCGTTTTCAAAGGTCACAAACCCGTTTTCCTCCGTGCGCGCGCCGTTCGCGATGGCGTCCAGCAGCAGCGGACAGCCGGTGACATCCAGGCTGGTCAGACCGGTATCCCTGCACGCCAGCAGGGAAAGGGCCGGCTGCCCGCCCAGCGTCAGGCTGGCCAGCGGGGTGCGGGTGATGACACAGGATTCAGGCGTCAGGCCGCTCAGATCCAGCGCGGTCAGGCCGGTGTCCTCCATGCCGATCTCAGCGATCTTCGAGTTCGCGCTCAGGCTGATTTCGGTCAGGTCCGGGCAGTCGGAGAGGATGAAACGGGAAAGCTCGGTGAACATCCAGATGCCTTCCAGGCTTTCCATTCCGCTCGTATCGTATTCATTGGCGTTGATCTCCCCGGCCAGTGCGATTTCATTTTCGCCCAGCCAGCCAGAGCCGTTCCTGTCGAAATGCGCCGAAACATAGGCGCGGAAGGCGCCGTCCGGGAAGTGGGCCGCGTCCACCGGAACCGTGTCCGGGAGGAGCAGCTCGGTACCGGGGCTGACGCGCAGGCAGCGGCCGGTGTTGATCTTGTACTCCGCGTAGTCTGCGGTCACGGTCTTTTCGCCGTTGTAAACGCAGTCCAGCAGCAGCTGGCAGCCGCGCAGATCCAGGGTGTCCAGATCTGTGCCAAAGCAGTACAGCCGCTGCAGATTGGGCTGGCTGCCCAGGGTCAGGCTGGTCATGGGGTTGTTGTAGCAGTACAGCTCCTTCATATCGACCATGCTCACGTCGAGAGACGTCAGGGCGTTTCCGTCGCAGACAAGCTCTCGCAGCGCGGAAAGGCCATTCAGGTTCAGCTCTGTCAGGGCGTTGTCGAACACCTCCGCATGGGTCAGCCCGGTGTTCGCGGTCAGGTCCATGCTGGTCAGGCTGGGCGCTCCGTCCAGCATGAGGAAGGTCATTCCGGTCAGGTATTCCATTCCCTGAACCGTGGAATAATCCGTATCCTCCGTGCAGAAGCTGTCCGCTGCGGCGATTTCCGAATCGCTGAGCCAGCCGCTTTGATCCGTGTCAAAAGCGTTTGCAACGACCGAACGGAAGTTCTCATCCGGGAAGTGAGCGGCGTCGATGCGCAGCTCCTCGGGATCGAAGTGGATATTGCCCGCGTCCGTCAGGCAGCTGTTCCCGTATGCGCTGACGCTGATCTGCTTCCACTGGGCGGAGGAACCGTCAAAGTATACATGACCGTCGGACGATGCCAGCGCGGTGCAGTTGGCAAAGGCGCTTTCGCCGATCCTGGTCACCGTAACGGGGATACAGATTTCATCCAGCAGGGAGTCATTCAGGAAAAGCTGACTATGGATCCACGTGAGCCGGTTCGGGAGCCATACCTTTTCCAGGTTGTAGCAGTTCTGGAATACGCCGGTGCCGATGTTTTCAATGCTGTCCGGCAGGTGGAGGATTTCCAGATAGCTGCAGTTCTGGAAGGCATAATCGAGGATGGCCGTGACACTGTCCGGCAGCACGAAATCTTCAAGGCTGGAGCAGTGTGCGAAGGCCCCGTAGCCGATCTCCGTCACCGTGTCGGCGACATCGATGGTGCGCAGATTCGTGAGATTCCTGAAGGCATATTTGCCGATGCCGGTCACGCCGGATTCAATGCGCAGGGAAGTGATCACGTCCTTGTAGTCCGCGTACCAGGGGGTGACGGTGTAGCTGGCATAATCGGGAATGGCCGTATCTTCTCCGTCCCCCATCAGGTCGTCATCCAGCCATATGCGCAGCAGGCCCTCGTCATTCACGCTCCAGGACAGGTCGCCGGTCAGCTGTCCCACGTGGGGCTCGGTGTGCCGGGCGGCGCTGAGCAGCGGCTCGTTATAGGGGCGGATGGTGATGCTGTCCCAATCGTACGCTGAGCTGTCGTAATAGACATCGGTCATCCTGGTGCAGAAGCTGAAAGCCATATCATCCACCAGGGTCACGCTGCTGGACAAATAGACCTTCTTCACCTCGGTGCAGTCGCGGAAGGCATCTTCCCAGATGGTGTCGACGCCCTCCACCCGGATGATCGTGATGTACTGCTTCACATCGTACCAGGGCGGCGTCAGATGCACGGTGCTACCGCCGGAGCCGTAGATCCTCAGGCTTCCGTCGTAGCCGCTTAACTGGTAATGCACGTCGGTCGTGCCCAGCCTGCCCGAGCGATAGAGATAGCCCACGCCGGCATTTTGCAGACAGCTGTTACCCTCTGCGAAGCGGATGGCATTCCACTGGCTCCTGAAGCCGTCATAGTATACATAGCGCAGGGCCTTGCAGTTCTGGAACGCGTTCCGGCCTACTTTGGTCACACTGACAGGGAGGACGGCATTTGTCATGTTCGCGCAGTTGATGAAGGAATACTGCCCGATGCCGGTTACCCCGTCTCCGATGACGAGAGAGGTGATCTCGTTCCTTATGGAATACCAGGGCGGCAGCGCGGAGGCCAGGTTGCCATATTCATACATCGCTCCGGTGCCGCTGATGGTCAGGGTGCCGTCGGCAAATGTGGCAGTCAGGCTGTCGCCGCAGGCAAAGGCGGCCTGCTTATTGACCGCAAAAACCGTGCTTGGGATATATTCATCCTGTTCGCCGTAGTAGGCGCGGATGCTCCACTTCTGAGATGAAACTGCCTGATCATAAGACAGCACATCGGTCATGGATTTCTGCAGTCCGCTGCTCAGAACCTTCACCGGCGTCCAGGAGCTGTTTTTCATATAGCCGATCTCTGTCCGCGTCGGGATAAAGTTCGTGGTCCATGAAAGCTGGCAGGAGGTCCACGGATACACTGTGCCGCCCGCTGGCTGCCTGGTAAAAGCGCCCGCGACGCTCGTCATCTGGAAGGGGCTGCTGGTCACAAACTTGTCGTTCCAGGATTTTTCGGTGACGACATAGTAGGCCCGCACAAAATACGTGCCGGAATCGGCGGGATCAAAGGGCTGCACCGTGTGGGACATGGTTTTTTTCAGGCCGCTGGTGATCGTTTTGACCACGCCATTCAATTTGCTGACCAATTCCACCTTTTTGGGAACAAAGGTGGTTGACCAGTTCAGCGTATGCGTTTCATTCAGATGGATGGTGCGGCTGTAAGGGCTGGTCAGGAAAGACGCCGCCACCCTTTCCACCTGGAAGGTGGTTTCCACATAGCTGTTGATTGCGTAGTAGGCCCGTACATACATGGTGCCTGTCTGCGCTTTTTCCCATTCCAGATCATAGGACATGGAAGGGTCCATGGTGGCTTTGATGATTGTCGCCATGGGGAAAATGCTGCCGTCGGTGTTCTTTATGCCGAGCGTCACGTACATCGGCACAAAATTGGCGTTCCAGGTAATCGTTTTCACCTGGCCGGGTTCGATGGTGAGATCCGGCATGGTGCCGTTAAAGCCGTAGGCGGTCTGAAGCCTGGTCACCGTGAAGGTCTGGCTTTGTTTATAATTGCTCTCATTATAGTAAGCACGGATCCTCAGGGGGCGGTTATTGCATTCCTGATAGGAAAGATCATAGTTCATGGCCGGGCGCAGGTTCTTCGTGATCTCGACGATCTGCACAAACTGATTGGAATCATCCAGATAACCCAGGACAACTCTGGTGGGTTTATAGGTGGTTGTCCATTGGATGGAATAGCGGCCCAGTATGGCAACCGTGCCGTCCGAGGGCTGGACGGTAAAATCCAGCAGAGAAAAGTCCTTGGTAAAATGGTCGGAATAATCGTTGAAATAGTCGCTGTATGCGCCAATATAGTAATAGTCCCCGTCGGCATCGTGGGTAAAGGGCAGCTCACATGACATCTGATGGGCCAGCCCTTCTGTGAATTTCTCCTCTATGTCCGCGCCTCCGGCCGTGTTATGCCAGAGCCAGGCGTACTCCGGCACAAAGCCCGTCCACCATTTGACCAGGAAGGCGGTGCCTTCATTGTTGATGGACACCTTGGGCTTTCCGGCAAACCCCACGGAATGCCAGTCGGCCTCAAAACTGCGGGACACGATAAAATCGTGCGGACCGTCCCCGTAGTATGCCGCCATGAAGCTGTTGCCCTCTCTGGCATCGCTCAGGGGAACGAACGTCCAGCTGGGCATGGGGCTCTCGTCCGTGTGACTCCGTCCGCCCATATGCACGGTCACCTTCCTGGGATGGAAGGTGGTCTCCCAGTCGATCCTGAATTCCTCATACTGAAACAGATACCCGCCGGAGGGCTGCTTTGTGAACTTCAGGCTGTCCCAGTCCGGCACGAAAGTATCGGACATGGCATAGTTCGTGGAACCTACGCTGTCGTGGTACGCGATCACGCGGTAGTATGCGTCATCGGAATACTTGTGCATCGGGATGGGCCAGGACATCGACCGCTTCAAATCAGCGGCATCCGTGACGGCTGCCACTTCCTCGACGCTGTCGTACGTATATGCTTTGATTTCCACCTTCAAAGGAAGGAAGTTCGTCTGCCAGGAAATGATAAACGTACAGTCGCTGCCGTGCAGAGAGGTGGAAGGCTGCGCAGTGAATGCATAGCCGCCCGCTGCCAGGGCCGCGCCGCAGCCAAGGGCCAGCATCAGCAACCCCAGGGTCAGGATGATCAACAGTTTCCGTTTCATGCTCTTTCTCCTCCTTTGGATGATCTGTTTCCGGTGCGGTCGTCCTCGTGGACCACCAGCCCCAGGGTCTTGGCGTTCACCGCCAGGTCGATCCGGTTCCTGAATCCTGTCTTTTCCAGCATATGCTGGATGTGGGTCCGCACGGTGTTCACAGAGACGCCCAACTGCCGGGCGATCTCCTCGTTGGTGCCGTTGCGGGTCAGCTCCCGCAGCACGTCCAGCTCCCGCTCGGAGAGGTCCGCCTTCACCGCCGCGCCGAATGCCGGGTTGGGCGGGCTGTCCGGGTACACTGATTCTCCGGCCATGGTGCGGTCCATCACCTCGGTCAGGGAGACTGCCGAGTACTCCTTGAACCAGAAGCTCTCTACCTTCGCCCGCCTGGCCTTCCCGATCCATTCCGCCTCCGCCATGGAGGTGGCGAGAATGATCTTCACCCCCGGATTGTTGGCCTTGATGCTGCGGGCGCAGGTGAGGCCATCCATGCCGGACTTCATCATCACGTCCATGATCACCAGGTCCGCCGGGTGGTCCAGGCACCAGGAAACCGCCTGCTCCGCCGTTGGTAGGCTCGCGGCCAGCACATAGCGCTCCGACATGCGCACCAGCCCCTCGAAAAACCCTCGGGCCAGGTACTGATCGTCCACCACCACGACTCGAACGCGTTCGCTCAAGCGCATCACCCGCTTTCCCGGAAGAAGATCATCTGTCATATACAAAGACGCGGCGTTCCGGGAAAGAACGCCGCGCCTCACAGCCGCGGGTCTCGTTTCCGATACCTATACAGCATCAGTATAGCGAAAAAACCACGGCTTGCACATCGTCCGGTCGGACGATTTTTTATTACAAATTTGTTAAATCTCTCAAGGTTCCCGCTCCGGCAGGAAGATCGTCAGCCGGAAGGCGGGAACGCTTGCCACCTCCATACGGCCGCCCTTGCTCTCTGTCAGGGCACGCAGGGACAGAAGCCCGCCGGATTCCCGGATAGGCTGTGCAGGCGCTCTGCCGTTGTTTTCCAGGGTGAAGCGCAGACCGTCCGCCTCCTGACCGATCCGCACCGTGAGAGCATTGCCGCCCGCATGCTTTACGGCGTTGGCAGCGCATTCCTGGATGGCGGCGGCGAGCACGCCGCGCCCGGGCTCCTCCGCCGGCGCTCTCCCCGTGATGGTTACCTCCACCCCGATGGCTTCCGCCATATCGACGGCGTCGGCCAGGACATCCCGGGCAGTGTCGTCCTGCTCGTATTCCCGCAGGAGGTACGTATTGGTATTCTTCAGCGACTGCAGCAGCAGCGCCGGGTTGAGGGCCGCAGAATCATTCAGGTAATGCCTGCTCTCCAGCAGGATGTGGCCCAGCTCGTCGTGCACGGTCATCCGGGCGGTCAGCAGCTCCTGGGCGATGATGATCCGCTCTGCCTGACGATTGTAGATTTCCAGGCGCAGGCGGATGTCCTTCAGCTTTTTGTTGTTGGCCTCCAGGCCGGCGAGGATCCTGGCCTGCTCCGTGATGTCCGTAGCGGTGAGCTGTGTGAGCGGTTTGACTTTAAAGTCATGGAAATCGAGCTGCCACACCCTGCCATTCAGCGCCAGCGGCTCCTCACCTGCCGCGGCCCGGAAGCGGGGTAGATCGGTCAGCAGCGCGCCTGTCAGCGACAGGGAGAGCTGGTCCATCACCAGGTTGCGAAAGACCACCGTTCCGTCCGCTTCGGCAAAGGCGACGCCCACCGGGAGCAGGTCCATCGTCTCCTTGAGGCTGTCCGGGGTGAGGTGGCTGTCCCGGTAGCGGCGGGTCTCCCGCGCGGCGTAAACCAGCGGAACGGCCAGGAGGCCCTCTGCGAGCGCCAGCGCCCACGCCGGGAGGGCCCCCACCGCCTTGAGCCATCCCGGAAGGACCCCGAACCCGCCATGGGTATTGTTCTCCCAGCTGATGAAAGCCATGCAGAGATACAGGATTGCCATGCCGAGGAGGAAAGGCGTCAGCAGAGCGAGCTTCGCGCGGTTGCTTCGCCCGTCCCTTAGGGCGGCCACCATCAGCGCCATCCAGCCCGTCAGGATCAGGAACAATACACCCAGCAGCGGCTGCCGCCAGACGGAGAAGATGCTTTCGTAAATCGTCACGCCTGATCACCGCCCTTCTGACGCGAATAGCTCCAGGTAGAGGATACCCTCCTCCTCCCGCGCCAGCGAGGACACTGGAAGGGCGGCTGTGCCCGGTACGTGCGCAGTATCCGCGGCGAGGACGACGGAATTTGGCCTCATGGAAACCATCAGGGAATGCGCATCGCCGATCATCTGTTCCGCCGCCGCCTCAAAGGCGTCGTACAGGGCGATGACCCGGCCGGCGGGAAGGTCCGCCTCCTCCGGCTGGGCCACTTCGGTACGCAGCCCGGCCTGCGTCAGATCGACCGCGGATTCCTTCAGCGCCAGGTACAGGTCGCGGGTGGTGAGGGCATCCTTCTCCGCCGAAAGCAGCAGCAGGTTGGTCTTCCGCTTGACATAGGCGTTCAGTACGCAGACAAAGGCCAGCCGGTCCCGGAAGGTCGGCGAGCCCGGCTCCATCTGCCCGAGGAGTCTTTCGATGCGACGCTGCACCGGATACATGATCTCAGCGATCTCGTGATAGACGCGGTGCCGCGACTGCAGCCAGGCGTCCTTTTTCCGTTGGTCAGTCTCGGCCCGGATCAGGCTGTTTTCCGATTCGATCAGTTCGTTGGCTTCCGCCAGACGTTCCTGGGCACGGTGTATCTCGGTTTCATCCTCGGCCCAGAAGGCATACCCGCCGCGGATCTCCCGTCCGGAGAGCCTCAGGTCCGGCGTCAGGTACACTGGCGCGGCGAGCGCGGATTGCAGCTGCTCAGTGTCCGCCTGGAGCGCTGCCCCGGATCGCCAGGCGGAGCGAAGCGTCCTGTCCGTGACCAGCGCCGGTGTTTTGAGCGCCTCGAAAAAGGCCGCGTAGTTCGCGTTGTGCGGGATCAGACGATACCGGATGCAGACCTCGAACACGCCCAGCATCCCGAACATATGTATCTCGGGGCTGTTATATATGTGCGGCCCATAGATTCCGTCCTGATACAGGATAAATACAAGCAGCATGCCGAACCATAAGGCCACAACAGCAAGCAGGGACAAAAGCGCCTTCCCTGGCTGCCGCGCGGTCTTCAGAAACAGCAGGAAAAGGCCGACGGCAAAGCTCAGAATCATCCAGGCGTACAGCGTGTAGAAAACCGGTCCATGGGCATAGGTTCCGGTATCCACGGCAAACACGCTGAGCGCCACCCGGGGCGCATACACCAGCCCGTGGAGATCGTTGGTCAGCACCAGCAGAGTCAACAGGCCCTGCGGTATCAGCAGCAGGGCCTCATTCCAGCGTCCCGTCCGGTTTCCCCGGAGGATGCGCAGGCAGGTCATCAGGAAGAGCGTCGGGATCAACGTCATGGGCACAAAGTACAGATAGATCGCGTACCGCATGGCGGCGGGTTCCACCGCGAAACGATACTTGAACACCCGCAGCAGCTGGTACAGGAGCATCATCCGCGCCGCTCCCGTCACCCAGGTCTTCGTCCGGGACTTGAGCAGCCTGGCTTGCACCGACTGGAGCCAGAATAGCAGCAATCCTGTGTAGATCAGGTAATTGGTCTCGGTCATCAGCGTTTCGAGCGCCGGAATCCCGGCCCAGGCCAGCAGATTCGCGACGCCCGCCAGCAGGAGGAAGACGATAAAAAGACAGGTGTTGCGCTTGAGCTTCTTTTCCTTCATGGCTGTCCCTCCCGGAAAAGCGCGTTTATCGTTAGACCATCATGCATATCGCGACGGCGTTCTGTCCTTTTGACTCTAATATTCAGAAAACTATTCGCCGCGCATGCGCAGATTCCTGCCTTCAGGGAGATATCACGTTTTATTGTGATTTTATCATCTTACAGCGAACGCAATGGAGAGTATCTCCGGAGCCAGGCGGACTTTGGCTCTGCTCTGGAACAGGCGGGCTATAAGCGCAGCAGAACGAACTCAGGAAGGTATGTTTTGGGGCTAAAACTCAAGGACAGATTGTCCGGGGATGAAACGAAGCAGCCTTTCTATCCAGGAATACAGCTCGGGTACCGTACCCGATCGGGAAGACTTTTTTCTGAGATTGAGAATTCTTCTCGATCGTTTTTATCCTTAGTGTTGACATGATAGCGATCGGGAATATTACTACTTCATTTGTTGGTCCGTCTGTATAACCCCTTTTGCATAACCTCTTGTTATTTTTTTACAGCAAGGGGTTATAATGCATTTAGCAGATGCGAAAGGAGGAAGCATCCATATGGCAACGGAAAAGCAGAACGCGGATGAACTCAAGGCAAGGATTGCTGAGCTTCCGTCCGGTTACATGGCATCAGTTCGCTGTTTCTTCTACTCCGTGATATTCTGAATACATCATCATCCGTTGACGATAGTGGCTGTCTTGTGTTATTTTATCCATGACAGCAAACCCGTTCTGACATACGTTTTTTAAGCAACTTTACTATATCACTTGACTCTCTGTTTTTCTATGCCCTTTGTTGCCGATGTATTATAACTCAACATTCCAAACTTATAGAAATATTTCATGATGCTTGCAAAATCAAAGCAAACGGGTTATAATCGTTTCTAAGTTCACAGAAAGAAGATGTTTCTTTAAAGAAAGGAGTGATGCGGCATTTTCAATATCGGGTTTTCGGAACTGATCATCGTGCTGCTGATCGCCTTTCTGGTGGTGGGGCCGAAGGATCTGCCCAGGGTGGCCCGGTGGCTGGGCCGGATGGTGCGGAAGCTGCGGCTGATGATCCGCGAGGTCAAGAAGGAAACCGGCTGGGACGATCTGGAAAAAGAATACAGGAGCACCAGGGCGGACGTGAATCAGACCATCAGGGACATCAAAAAGGATGTGGACATTACCCCGGAACTGAAAGGCGCCTCGGCGGATATTAACCAGAGCGTGAACAGCGTCAGGGATGAGCTTCAGCAGGCCGGGAAAGATATCCGGGAAGAGACAAAGGAAATCGAAAAAGAAGCCATGAAATCATAAACGCCTCTTTGGCAGGCGAAACGGGAGGATACCATTATGCGTCTGGGAACTACGGAAATCATTCTGATCGTTGTGCTGGCCCTGGTCCTGTTCGGCGGCAGCAAACTGGCCGGCGTGGGCAAGGCCCTGGGCAAAAGCATCAAGGACTTCAAAAACGAAGTGAAGGACGACGATGACAAAAAGGCGGACAGCGCCGAAGAGAAAAAAGAATAAGGCCGTTCCGATCCTATGAGGAAAAAGAATCAGAAAGAGCCGGAGCCGCAGGCCGGGCAGGAGCAGGCAGTCGCCGAAGAAGCTGAGCAGGACGTTCAGCAGGAGGGCGGCGCGCCGCTGATGGCCCACCTGCTGGCCCTGCGGCGTGTGTTTATCGTGTCCGCGGCGGCAGTAGCCATCGCGTTTTTTCTGGTGTATTACCTGGCCATCGACTGGCTGATGGCGTGGATCACCGGGCCGATCATCAGCCGCGGCATCGAGATCATCTATACCGCCATGTCCGAAGCGCTGGTGACCAAGTTCAAGGTTGCCCTGATCGCGGCGATCATCGCCGCCAGCCCGGTGATCATCTGGCAGATCTGGAGCTTTATCAAGCCCGCCCTGTACCCGAAGGAAAAAAAGGCGTTCCGCATTCTGTTCTTCATCGCCCTGATCCTGTTTCTGACAGGGGTGGTATTCTGCTATCTGGCAGTCTACATGCTGGCGGTGGACTTTTTCCTGGTCGCGGGGGACAATCTGGCCCGGCCCATGCTCTCCATCGACAAGTACGTGAGTTTCCTGTTCGGCTTCATCGTGCCGTTCGGGGTGGCGTTCCAGCTGCCGGTGGCCCTGTACCTGACCACCCGGATGGGCTGGACAAACTACCGCTCCCTGGCTTCCAAACGGAAGTTCGTCATTCTGGGTATTTTTGTAATCGCCGCCATCCTGACCCCGCCGGACGTGGTCTCCCAGCTGGCCCTGGGCCTGCCGATGGTCCTCCTGTACGAGATCGGCATCCAGGCCTGCCGCCTGACCAAACCAAGGGAAAGGGAATAACCTTTCATAAACCAGCTGAAAGCCGGACAGGTTCCTTTCACGAACCGTATCCGGCTTTCAGCTTTTAAACAATATGGAAAAATACCCCTTCAGTTTGTGCCAAACACCTCTTTCGCCACCTCCACCAGTTTCCCAAGCATCGGGGACATGGGTTCGCGGTAGACCAGGCCGACGGACCAGCTCATGTCCATCTTCAGGGGGACGGCGCGGAGAGGCTGGAACTGGGTTTTCACATGGGGCGGCACCAGGCTCACGTGGCCGTCCTCAAAGGAACGCACCAAGGAGTAAAAGTCGATCATTTTCGGTTCCTCGCTAAGCTGGATCTCCGGGTAATTCGTTTCGACATATTCCCGGAAGCCGGGGATGCGGTCAAAACGGTAGACGATGATATGCTGGCCGCGCAGATCAGAAAACGTAAGTTCTTCCCTGGCGGCGAGCGGGTGGCCGGGGGACATCAGAACGTCCCGCCCTTCCCGGATCAGGGGCACGAAGCTGCGGCCCGCAGCGTGGACGCGGGGGCTCTCAAAATACTCGACCGCATCCAGGGCGCCGCTGTCCAGGTCGCTGAAGAGCTGGTCCTCGCTCTCCATCACGGGCTTCTGCACGACATCCGGATATTTCTGGTAAAACGGCCCGCTCAGTCGCGGAAACAGGTCCGGCTGCAGGCCCAGGATCGCCCCGATCCTCAGGCACTTGTTCAGCGAATCCGCATCCCGGCAGCGGGTCATCAGCTGCTCGGTATCGGACCGGATCTTGATCATCCCCTCCTGGAACAGCTTGCCCGCCAGCGTCAGCCGGATGCCGCCGGGCCCGCGCTCAAAGAGCCTGAAACCGATCTCCCCTTCCAGGCGGTTCAGCTGCTGCTGCAGGGCCGGCGGGGAGATGAACAGGGCCTCCGCCGCCGCGCTGATGCTGGCATATTCGGAGACCGAGAGAAATGTGTCGATATTTTTGGTATTCATGCGTCCTTCTCTCCCTTCCGGCAGAAAGTTTTTCCTTTTCACTATGATAAACGAATCCTTCTTGAAAAGCAAGCGAAAAAAGATTATAATGGAGCAAAACAAGCCATATATGGCAAATGAAAGGGGTCTTTCCGATGAAAAAGAACATTTCCCGCCGCTCCTTCCTGAAAGGCGCTGCCATCGGCGCCGCGGGTCTGACCATGGCGGGCGCCGGCCTGAAAGTCAACCAGGCCAGGGCGGAAGACGAGATCGCATGGGACGCCGAATATGACGTAGTCGTTCTGGGCTACGGCGGAGCCGGCGCGAACGCCGCTGTCGCCGCTTATGAAAACGGCGCGAAGGTCCTGCTGGCCGAGAAAGCGCCCGAAGGCGCCGAAGGCGGCAACACCGCGGTATCCGGCCAGTTCGTCATGGCCACCGACGATGCCGACGGCCTGTACGACTACCTGACCACCCTGATGGGCAAGTTCCAGAACTGGGATCCCGAAGCTGTCCGCGCCTACTGCGAAGGCTGCGCCGAGAACTACAACTGGATGGTCGGCCCCATGGGCGGCGATCCTGCCATCATCTCCCCGGACGAGCATCCCTCCGCCGGCATGGAAGCCAGAAACAACGACTGGAAACTGGCCGGCAGCGAAGGCAACCTGGACGACCCGTACAAGATCGGCCGGAACGGCTACTGGTACTACAACTGGGCCGAGTTCCCCGAAATTCCCTCCAGCAAGCACTGCCTGTGCCTGACCGCCACCGGCACCCGCTTTGACCGCGGCTACTATAACCTTTGCCAGAACGCCGTGAAGGCCCGCCCGATCGACGTGTGGTTCTCCGCCCCCGGCAAGAAGCTGATCACCGACGCGGAAGGCGCTGTCATCGGCGTCATCATCAGCAGGGACGGCCAGGACCTCAAGGTCAAGGCCAACGGCGGCGTCGTGCTGACCTGCGGCGGCTTTGAGCACAACCAGGAAATGATCACCTCCTACCTGCAGATGCCCTATGTCCATCAGCAGGGCGGCCTGTACAACGACGGCGACGGCATCAAGATGGCCCTGGGCGCCGGTGCGGACCTGTGGCATATGTCCAACTCCGCCGGCTTCACCTGGACCCACAAACGGCCTCACCTGGATACCGTCAGCCTGTTCGGCGGCCCGAACTCCGGCAGCGGCATCTACGTCGGCCTCGGCGGCGACCGTTTCATGAACGAGTCCGCTGCGACCCGCCACGGCCGTATCTACATCGGCGGCCGCTGGATCTCCACCCCCATGCCCCTGCCCGCCTACCTCGTGCAGGATGCCGATCAGCTGGCTGCCGGCAAGAAGCTGGTCAGCGCTTTCTCTGACGGCTATGTGGATGAGCTCAAGACCGGCGAAGTCCTGATGGGCAACACCCTGGAAGAGCTGGCTGAGGCCATCCGCCAGTCCGAAGGCGGCAAGGACGCCCCCGACTTCAGCACCGAGCGCTTCGTCGCCACCGTGAACGCCTACAACAAGCGCTATGACGCCGGCGAGGATGCCGACTACGGCCGTCCCTTCAGCACCATGGTGCCCGTGAAGACCGGCCCCTTCTACGCCACCAAGATCGGCCCGACCTACTTCAACACCCAGGGCGGTCCCCGCAAGAACAAGTTCGGCCAGGTCATCAACACCGAAGGCATGCCGATCGAAGGCCTCTTCGAAGCCGGTGAAATGGGCTCCATCTTCGCCGATATGTACAACGGCTCCGGCAACCTGGGCGAGACCATGGTCTTCGGCCGCATCGCCGGCACCAACGCCGCCAAGCGCGCCAAGGGCGAATTCAAGAGCGAGACGACCCCCGTCACCACCTGGGTCGGCGAGATCTACACCCCCGGCACCACCCGCCCCGCCGCTGACAAGGCTGCTGCCACGAACGTCACCGGCACCTTCAAGGACGGCGAATACGAAGGCGTTGGCAACGGCATCGGCGGCAAGATCGTCGTCAAGGTCACCATCAAGGACGGCAAGATCGAGAACGTTGACATCGTCAGCCACAACGAAACCGAGACCCTCGGCGGCGTCGCTCTGCCCGAATACGCCAAGCAGACCGTCGAAAAGCAGGGCCTGGACATCGACGTTATGACCGGCGTCACCGTCACCCTGGACGGCTACAAGGAAGCCGTCAACGACGCTCTTTCCAAGGCGCTCTGATTGGTTCCCAATTAAGAGATATGTTTCACAGGGAGCTCCGCTTCGGCGGGGCTCCTTTAACAGACAAATCGTTAACTTTATCTGGAGAGGAGGATCGTTTTTTGTGGTTCCCGTAGGTTTATTTCGGATGAAATGAAAGGAAGGATACCCATGAAAAAAAGCACTCGCATCCTTGCTCTGGTAACAGCGCTGTTGTTTGCCTTATCGTTGGTGCTGATCATTGGCATTGATACCAACTGGGGCAAAGCTGAACTGACCAATATGACGCTGGTCACGCCCGACGGCGATGAGATCAGCGCCCTGATGTGGCGGCCTCTGAGCGCCACGCCGGAGAATCCCGCTCCCTGCGTGCTGTACTGCCATGGCGGCAACGACATGAAGGAACAGGGCAGTTCCTACGCTGTTGAGCTTGTTCGCCGCGGCTATGTGGTGGTGGCGTGGGATTATTCCAACTGCGCCCGTTCCGACATCGCCACAGGCACCAGCGAAACCGCGTCCAATCCCGTGACAGGCGCGCCCACCATGGGCGGTGAAACGGTGTGGAACACGATCAAGACCTTCAACTTCATCGATCACGGAAAGATCGTCACCGCCGGCCACTCCATGGGCGGCCAATACAGCATGGGCCTGGCCATGAAGCACCAGCAGGAAGTGTTCCTGCAGGTCACCCTGGGCATGAACTTCTGGGGCGCGGCGGACAATCAGCAGCGTGACTTCAACTTCGCCAACGTTCTGGGCGACTCCGATGAAAGCACGCTGGCCCGCAACCCCTCCATCGCGAAGGTGTTTGAAAACGAACAGCTGCGCCGCATCTTCTTTGGCGATTATACCAGCGAAGCGGATCAACTGCCCTCCATCGAGATCGGCCAGCGCTATACCGTCACCGGCACCGACGGCAAGGAATACCATCGTGCCGGTTATATCCCCGACAGCTGCCACGCTTATTACCTGGTGGACAATGACGCCATCCGTACCATGGTTTACGCCATTACCAGCGAGGTTGGCCTGGGCCTTGACGAAGGCGTGAATTCCTGGGCAGACGTCAACAAGATCAGCCTGGTCTGGCAGATCAAGGATCTGGGTTATATCCTGATGCTGGCCGCCACGGTGTGCGCCATGTTCACGATGGCCAGCTTCCTGTTCAGCACGCCTTCCTTCGGCAAGCTGCAATTGAAAGCGCAGCCTTCCGTCAGCTTCAAGAAAGGTACCTGGCAGTGGTGGGTGTGCTTGGCTGTACTCTGCCTGCTGCCCCTGGTGCTTTATCGCCCCGGCATCCTGGCGTCCCGCAGCTTCCTGGGCATTAACGTGAACAGCCTGTGGTTGCTGGGCGGCACCAACAACTCCTACATCAGCTGGCAGTGGATGGTCTCCATCGGCATGCTGGCGCTGTTCCTGGTGTATCACTTCGTATGGGGCCGCAAGCACGGCGGCAATGCGGCGGCTTATGGTTTTGCGTCCTCTGACAGGGGTGGCTTCTCCCTAGGCTATGTGTGCAAGAGCTTCGCGTTCGGCCTGCTCACCGTAGGCTGCGGCTATCTGGTGTTCGGCCTGATCTCTTCGTACACCCAGCAGGGTATGCATATTGCCACCTTCATGTTCAACACCATCAAGTTCAACCGCACCCTGTGCATTCTGATGTATTTCCTCTTCCAGATTCCCTACTTCCTGACCAGCAGCCTGGCGATGAAGAGCGTGGGCATCGGCGACGGGGACAACAGCGTCAAGGGCACCCTCAAAACCGTGGTATTGGGCACCCTGATCTCCCTGGGCGGCCTGTTCCTGCTGTGGCTGTTCTTCGTGCTGGTGCTCAACCTGGGCAACACCATCACCAGCGTGGGCTACTTCAAGAATGACCGCATGTACATCTACACCATCGCCATCCTGCCTCTGGCCATCGGCATGACCATCGCCAACGCGCTGAACATCTACATGAGCAAAAAGACCCACAGCATCTGGCCGGGCTTGTTCACGGCGTTGCTCTGGGGCAGCTGGATGATCATCAGTTGCGGCGGCATGACCAAGTATCTGTATTGACGGTTTATCAAAAGAAACAACACAGGCTCTGACGCATAATACAGATTCGATGTAAATCAATCAATGATGACCCAGGAGCAATTCCTGGGTCTTTATTTTGCATGATTCAGCATCATAAAAAACACCAAGTTTATGCTGCTTTTCTTTCATTACGGTTTCCTTTCTCTTTAAAAACAGGCCATACCTTCGCGAGAAACTCTCGAAGAAACTTGGCGTTTTCCTTCCCCTGGACAAGGCTGGCGTGAAGAAACTGAAAACCCTGCGGCAAGAACTGACGGTACAGAATGAATCACTTCGTCCCAAATTGGGACATATTCAATCAGAGCTGGATCAGCTGAGCAAGCTCCGCTACTGGACACGAAAAGCAATCCCGGACGCGCTGCCAGAACGAGAAGACTTCGCAGAGCAGATGGAAGTGCGGGAAAACCGGCGAGAGCTGGAACAGGTCATGGACGCTGCCATTGAAGCAGTGACGCAGGAGGCTGATGAGGAGCCTGTGGCGAAAAGACAGGTACAGGAAAAGAAGCGCGACCAGGAACGGTCATGAAAAGCTCCCCAGCCGGGCTGTGGAAGGCCTGCCGGGGAGAACGATAAACTGGAAGCTGTATGATTATCTTCCGAGATTCCTTACCAACAGGTATCCCGACAAACCTGATTTATCGCTTCATTTGTTTTTCAATTCAAAGAAGTATTCTAAGGTATTGACAAACTCACCGTTATCAAATAGCTCTCTTATCTCTGACTCTTTCATCCATACAGCCTGAGCCACTTCTTTTGTCGTTGCCATTTCAAGATTAATGGGACCATTATATTCAAACAGCCAAACATCAACAATATCAGAAAACTTTACACCGTTGACAATCCTTCCTACCATTGATTTAAGAATCTTACCTTCTTCTGGAGAAAGTTTTACTCCTACTTCCTCCTCAGTTTCCCGCAGTGCAGCAGAAAGGCTATCCTCACCTTTCAGAGCAGAACCTCCTACACATTCCCACATGAGCGGAAAAGCTGGACGGTCTTCGCTGCGCTGAGAAATCAGATACTCGCCCTTTTTATTCTTGATCCAAACATGAACAACGAGGTGATAATATAATTCATAATAATTTAGAGTTGTGCTTGAAAGCTAATGTATGGGATCACTTTAAGCTACTCCAAAGAGCTAATGAGTTTAGTGCTGAAAACGGAGGAATTCTAATCGGACAACTTAACCCCGCTGAAAAGCAAGTTTTGATCACTGATTTTACAGAGGCAATGAAATCGGATAAAAGATCTAGATTTCATTTTTTCCGGTCAGAAAAAAGCCATCAAAAGGTGATGGACGATTTATGGGAAGAATCCGACTTTACAAAAACGTATCTTGGAGAATGGCATACTCATGATGAGGACGTACCTTCTCCATCATCTACAGATAACAGGGAGTGGAAGAGAATATGTAATAGGCAGCATAACTCGCCTGACCTATTCTTCATAATAGTTGGCAAAATGGAAATTGGAATCTGGACAATTCGTCATGGCATTGTAACCGCCGTGAATGGAGGGAATCAGTAATGAGACTTATTCATTGGGCAAGCAAAGGAGTTCATAGAATCCCAGGTTTTGTTTTTGCCATCATCAATTCCATTTTGATAGCAACAATTGCTATTTCAGCAAGTGGAGGAGCTATTCTTTCCAAAATACAAATTGGAGATGTTAGCGCTGCATATCAAACGCTGATCAATCTTTGCCCGGATATAGAATCTATCAGTAAGTCTCCCTGGATAGGACCGGTTGCTATTGCTCTTAAAGCTGATTTGGACTGGAAGCTCCGAAGCGGGCAGACCAGCGAAGAAGATTATGAAAAGCAAATTGAAAACACCGGATATTATTACGTCGTCTGCGGAAAGCACAGACCGTTGGAAGCAGTAACATTTTATGTCATGCTTTCGGCTGCTGGTCTGCCTGTTGTGCTGGACGATGCGGACGAAATCCTGGCTCGTTTTAAAGGCAATGATTATATCGGCATTGTCCCGCATCATGTGATACCCAAGTATTGCGAGGGGATGTTTCCTGCCAAATATGGTCATGTAATTG
>OCVV011324376.1_pt1 | contig 18513 bp, 26 predicted proteins | sample 1539721 | NCBI WGS metagenome assembly OCVV01 (sample SAMN02144230, study PRJEB22623) | gut metagenome | biome: sheep rumen | host: Ovis aries | place: New Zealand | reverse complement strand
ACGCGCTCAAAGATAACGTGGGCTGACGGCACGATAACCTACACTTCGCCGACCCTCGCGGTGGCACTGACTAGCGGAAATCAAAGCACTGATACGCTTGACTCTAATCTTGGTTGGGAAGGTGTATTTAATCGGCTGACTAATGGAGGTGCAATTAAGGGGCTACAACGTGACAAAGAAACTGGTTACTGGATGCTCAATGCCGACTATATAAAGACTGGTGGATTAAAAGCTGATTATATTACAAGCGGAACAATTAAATCCGATACTGTTATTCAAGGTGGAACGCTAATTGGTGCAACAATTAAAAACGCATCAACCAACCCAACATTCAGTGTAGATTCTACTGGAAAATTAAAAGCCACTAATGCCGAAATCACTGGAACAATTAGTGCGTCAACAATTACTGGTGGTTCAATCGAAATTGGAAATGCAATATCTAAAAAATCATCTTACGTTAAGATTGATAAATCTGGTAATGCTCTGCTCAAATATACGGATTCTATTGGTGATAGTATTCAAATATCAAATCAAGGAATTTTATATAATGCTTATAAATCTACTCCTTTAAAATATGGAGAAGCGCACAATTTGATACGTTGGTGGTATGACAGTCAAGGCGGTGGCGGTGTTGGTCAAAGTGCAAAGCAAGAGAATGTATTAACTTTCAAATTAGGAACCGGAATGGGGGCGTTGCACCCTATAATTAATTTTGGTCTTGACGCCACAAGAAGTGAAATGAATATTCATGCGGGAACAATTAACATTTCTGCTATTCCCGGTATGTATGCATATGCGGGGTCTTTAAACCTCAAAGGTAATGTTTCTATTAACGATGTTTTGTTAACAGATTGTTTTTACTTAAAGACTTATACATTTACTCCTACAGCAAACACACCAAATTTATGTACTATACAAGCTGACTCTGGCGTTTCAGATTCTAGTGGTAATTACTACAAGTTTATTTGTTGGATAAATGTATCAACAAGTGGGTGGGTTGGCGCGCCATATATCGCTTCACCCGCAGATCAGTCTTCTGAGGTATGGTCTATAAAATACCAAACAAGCTATACATCTTCGCAAAAGGTACTTGCAGTAGCATTATATTTTAAGTCTTAATTATGCAAATAAAAGGATAAGTAAAATGAACAAACCAATTACTTTAATGAAAAATGAATATATAGAAAATCTTGTAAAAGTAACCAACGCTTCTCCTCTTCCTGCGTTTTTAAAAATCTATATTTTGCGCGACATTATTTCAGAACTCAATACTCTCGCTCAACAGCAGGAGCGATCAGATTGTGCGGCATACGATAAAGCGTGTGCGGAAGAGGCGGCGAAAACCGAAACAACATCAGAAGATGACAAATAAACACAATGGTACAAACAGTGAAGAGTATGAGTTCTTTAGTAGTGCGGAAATTCCAAACGTAGAGTTTGCCAAGCAGTCCTGTCGGCGTGAGAACGCTCACAGGTCACGCCATTTTAGTCGCGCGAGAGACTATAAACCTCGCGCATCGAAGAGAAAACTTCTAAACATCTAGCTTGCGTCCTTTGCGGCGCAGGCTATTTTTGTGCATGAAATAATAGTTTTATGGAGATAAGACTGTACGGACGATAAAGATAAGAATGTAGAGAACGCGCGCGAAGATAGCGTGGAGGTATCAAAAGAGATTATGCGTAATTGGGCTGATGAAATTCACAAGATTTACGCTCAGATTGAAGCTGTTGGAAATTTTGGGAACAACAAGATTTATGCGCAGCGTCACTAGGTAGTGAATTGCGCGCAGTCGAAAGCGCAATCAATAGCGAAAGAAATCTCTATCATTTCTTTTAACAACAAGGAGGCGTGAAATGACTAGAGGCACAACGCCTACACATGAATTTAATACAAATGTAGACTTGACTGACGCGAAAATCGTCTACATTACCTATATGCAGAACGGCGCAACCGCTGTTGAAAAAACCATTGACGACGCTGTAATTGACGGCGACAAAATCACCGTTTCTCTCACGGAGGAAGATACTCTGAAATTTGATGCGAACAGCCTTGTCGAGATTCAGCTTCGTGTCGGCTTTGAGAACGGCGAACGCATCGCGTCGAATATCATGCGTGTGCGCGTCCAGAAGATTTTGAAGGATGGTGAATTGGCGTGATTAAATTCAATGTCACAATGTCCGAAAGTAAATCGGAAATGGATGTGCAGTTCGCGCAAGAAAAGCCGTTCGTGGCGAAACTCAACGACACTATCGGCGTGGTCACGAATGACTATGAATCACTGAAAAACAAGCCTAAAATCAACGGAATTGAACTGGACGGCAATCGCGCGATTGAGGACTTCGCCGTGGACAAAATCGGCAACGAAGAACTGCGCCAGATTATCGACAGTCAATTTGACCTTGTATTTAAGGAGAACAAGTAATGGCAGACAAACAATACAAATACGCGACCAATGATGATTTGATTTATCTGGTAAACGCGCTGTTGCAGAAATTGAAGAACTCGCCGCTTGCGGACAACACGACCTACACGTTGGCGATGAATTACAACAATATGCAACTCGACCTCACAGATGGCGACGGCAACGTAGTCAGTTCTGTAAAAGGCAAGCTGACAACGAACGACCTTACCGACACGCTCAAAGCGAAGTATGACAAAGCGGCGACACGGGTGCAGGAACTTACTGACGTAGGTGTGGAGGCAAATAAACTTGAATCGGTAACTTTCAACGGCACGAAACTCGCCATTGATAAAGATAAGAATGTGTCGATTGAAGCGGTAGTTGCAGACGACTTAAAGCCTTACGCAAAGACGGCGACTTATGACGCAGACGGCGACGGAATTGTGGATAACGCGGCGGCGGTCAACGGACATACTCTTGGTATGGATGTACCAGAAGGATCGAAGCTAACCGACACGGTTTATGATGACACGGCGGTGCGCAAACTTATTGCAGGTAAAGTCGACTCTTCTGCTGTCCCGACTAGTGTTTCGCAACTGGCGAACGATTCAAAGTACCAGACAAAGAATGATGTGGATTCGGCAATTGCGTCGGCGGTGGCGGGAATCGTGCAGTTTCAGTTTCAGAAAGTAACGGCTCTTCCCGAAACTGGCGAGAAGGGAATTATCTATCTGCTTCCTACGACAACGACTGGCGACAAGAATATTTACGCAGAATATATCTGGACTGGCACGACCTATGAGGAACTTGGCGTACAGCTTGATTTGAGTGGGTATCTCACTTCGGATGATGTTGTCGAACTTACCAACGCGGAAATGACCAGTATCGTTGACACAGCGTACACACAGGTATTTGGAGCATAATTATGGACACGAAAAATCTTGCAGGAAAAACAGGTTTGATAGCCGCGTGGGAAGAAACGTTCAGCAAGATTAAAAGTTTATTCGATAACTTGACGCTTCCGTGGTCGAAAATCACAAGCGCGCCGACGACAGTGAGTGGGTACGGAATTACAGATGTATACACAAAGACTGAGGTTGACAGCGCGATTAACGCAGAGGCGGCGGCTCTTGGCGCGTATCTCTATATAGACGAAGCGACAGGTCGCCTTTATATGCGCACGGCGCGACAGCTTAATGACCAACTTGAATTTAACATCACGGACGGACATTTACACGCGGTTTTTAAATAAAGAGAAAGGAGCAACATTGTGGCGATTACAATAACACAACAGCCTACAAGTGTATCGGCGTATCTGAATAGTGCGCTGACATTCACGATTGCGGCTACTGGCGCGACAAGCTATGCGTGGGAATTTTGCCACAAGGACACGACTGAGTTTTCACCGATTGATGGCGCGACAACCGACACGTTGAAGCTGACAATGCTTGAAGATTATGACGGTGCGCAGGTTCGGTGCAAAGTTTCTGACGGCAAAACGACGGCAACTAGCGATGCGGCGACTATCACTCTGCTTGCGACGGACGGCGGCTATATCCAGACGATTGATGTCAATGTGGATATTAACCCGAAGTACGGCGCGGAGGCGGTGAGCGTTAGCCAGAACGACGATACTCTGAGACTGTTGGTATTCAATCTATATAATAATCTCTCGCCTTTTACAATCCCCGATGGCGCGACGGTGCGGTTCAGCGGTTATAAGTCAGACGGCAATATCTTTGATTACCAGTGCGAAACCAAGGACAACACGGCGTATCTGCTTGTGCAGAAACAGATGACGGCAATCGCGGGAATCGTTGATTGCAAATTGCAGATTGTTAAGAATGGTGGACAGCTTGCAACGTGCCTTATTCAAATGATTGTTGACGAAGATCCTACGGCTAACGGCGTTGTGTCGGAATCGGTTCTGTCGCAGGTCGAGCAGATTAATACCAATATGCGCGTTTCGTATGCCTATCGTGAAGCGGCTAAAGAGTACGCAGACAACTCTCAAACTTCGGCAGAAAACTCTGAGAAGTCAGCGGTCAATTCGGCGAACAGCGCAAGCGCGGCAAAAACAAGCGAAACTAATGCGGCGGGTTCGGCTACGGATTCAAAAAACAGCGCAAACTCTTCTGCTTCTAGCGCGAAACTCTCTGAGTCGTGGGCGATTGGCGGCACTGGCACGCGCAACAATGAGAATATGGATAACTCTAAGTATTACTCTCAGCAGTCGGCGAACAGCGCAAGCGCGGCAAATCTTTCAGCGACGGACGCGGCGACACAGGCAGATCGCGCGGAAGCGGCGGTGGCAAAAATGGGTTCGCTTTCAACTAGCTTTTATATCAATGCAAGTGGTCACTTGATGTATGGCACTATCCCGAATTTCGCGGGAACGTTCGCTATCACATCTTCTACTGGGCACCTGCACGTTACTTATTAATGGAGGTATTTAAATGGCAACAACAGATATTGACCTTGGGTTAGTCACAGCTTACGGATATGCAGTATCGAAAGGCTACACTGGCACTGAGGAACAGTTTAAAACAGACCTTGCAAACATCGCAAACAAACAGGATAAGACACCTAGTACCGCTGTATCGGATGTATCGAGTTCGGCACTGCAAGTAGTCGGCAATCAGAAGATTGATTATAACGCACTGGCAAAAGCTATCGTAGAACAATACTCCGCGTCAGAACTTTGCGGCGCATCGCAGAGCGTCAAAGCTGCTATCGACGGATTAAATGAGACTTTAATTAATCTTTCTGATGAATCGGAGAAATATTACGGAATGATTATCCACCAAAATATTGCATCTCCGAATAGTGGGAAGGTTGAATATATTGGCAAGAATAGGTCATACACTCCATTCACTATGAATCTGACAAATGGTACTTGGGACGCAGGCTCATGGGGCGAAATGCCCACGCTTACCAAAAATCGTCCGGCTATGATTAAGACAGACGGTACTTTCGATTACTGGCTTGACGAAAATGATTATACAAAAAAGGCTAACGGACAGGCATCTGATGTGTCTAATACATCATACGATGGTAATGCCTTCGCGTGGTTTGAACCTATCTGGATGCGCTTAAAGGTAAGTGGAAACGATCTTGAGGTTCGGTTTGCTTATGAACAGCTTGATGATGATTACGTTGAGGTATGTCCAGAACATTGCGGATTATGGATTCCCATGTTTTATGGATGCCCCATTAATGGAAAGATGCGGTCTATTGCCGGGACAACTTCAATCGCAAATATTTCTGGCAATACTACAACAGATGTTCAGCATAACTCTATCGTTGCGAATGGGAGCGATTATCTTTTCTTTGGCGGCAAGGTCGCTACTGCAATTTCTCTGCTCAAAGTTCTCTGGTCAAAATCAACCAACTCCGAATTTTGGGGCATGGGGAACATGAACGGATATGATTCATCAAACTCTACAACGTATGGAACAAAGAGCAATCCTGTTGTTGGAGGTGGTCAATTCTACGGAACATCTGATGGCAAATCTGCCAACAAATTTATGCACTCTGTAGTTTTGCAGACGCAGGATGTTTGGGTTCGTGACCCCTATCTGATTTGCGATAATAAGAGATTCAAGATTTCGACAGATTACCATTACGATGTTACTGGCGCAACATACACCGATACTGGAATAGACCATGGTGGTCAAGGATATATTATCGCATTTACTCCCAAAGATGGATTTCTGCTTCCAACAACCGTTGGCGGTTCTACATCAACATACTACTGTGACCATACATGGCTTAACGCATCTATCGTGGCTGTTTCCCTACGTTTTGCGAATGGCAGCTATGGGGCTGATGGGGGTGGTTTTGCTCTGTATTGCGGCAGTGATGCGGGCGCTGCTTGGTGGAGCTATGGCTCGGCGGTCATGTTGAAGCAGTTGGTTTGAGAGGGTTCTAGGGAGATACCTCTCCCTAGGTGATGTGTAACTATAGATCAAGGGAATATATGAGCGCGTTCGTGGCAGTTTCCCTACGTTTTGCGAATTGCAACAATGAGGCTAATGGAGGTGATTTTGCTCTTAATTGCAACAATGATGCAGGCAATGCTTGGTGGAACAATGGCTCGGCGGTGGCTTTATCCATTATGGAAGATTAACCAAATGCTCATATATTTCTACACTCTTGGAGTTGAAATACTCCTATATCCGCCATTATTGGTTAGGTGAGTGAACATTCTCGCTAACATCCAGAACGCAAAGCGGTCGCACCTACGCTCTGGTAGAGGATAAAATGAAATATTATCTATGAATATAGTTAAGAAACAATATAAGTATCTCTACCGACAAGTCACTGACGAAAAAGTTATTCGTGAAGCATATAAGAATATGCGAAAGTTTAAAACAAAACGGAGAGAGATACAAGAGATTGACCAGAATCTAGACGCTTGGGTTATACACATGAAGACGATGCTTGAAAATACCAAACCAGACGGTATTGCAGAGCATCCAGAATTAGCGTTCAAGCCTCCGAAACATGAGCCAAAAATCGTTGAAGAATTTGGAAAACGTAGAGAAATATATGTTCCGAGCATTGAAGAGCAATGGGTTCACCACATTATTATTTTGGTATTAAAGCCTATACTGCTTGCCAGATTTCACGAACACAGCTTCGGGAGCATACCAGATCGAGGCATACACAAAGGCAAACGGCAGATAGAAAGATGGATTCAAAAGAAACATCCAAAGTTCTTTTTCAAAGGCGATATCCGTCATTTCTATGCAAGTATACAAGTCGGTCTTCTGATTCAGAAACTAGAGGAATTTATCAAGGATGATTGGTTCATTTATTTGATAAAAGTATGCTTTACATATTTTAACAAAGGTCTTCCGCTTGGCTATTACATTTCGCAATGGTTTGGAAATTTATTTCTGGAAGATTTGGACAGACTTATATATTCGGAAGGATTTGAACACATAAGATATGTTGATGATATTGGCATAATATCAAACAATAAACGCAAGCTATACCGTCTGGTAGATAAAATAAAAGTCATGCTAGGACATCTGCGGTTGAAATTAAAGAATAATTGGCAGATATTCCGTATCAGAAAACATCCTATTGATTTTCTTGGATTTACATTTTATGAAAACCGTACAGTTATCAGAGGAAGAATTGTAAGAAATATATTGCGATGCGTACACAAAATTAAAAGGTGTAAAGAAGAGCATCGGCATATCTGGATAAAACTTGCCAGAACACTATTATCATACATGGGATGGATAACACATTCTGATACATACGAATTTTATTTACGGAACATTAAAACTTATGTACGTATTAGTACATTAAAGCGCATAGTCTCAAAGAGAGACAGAGAGGAGCATAAACGTGACAGCATGGAGAAAAACAGAGTCTTTGGACAAACCGCAATCGCTTGCGCTTGACGGAGAAAACTATATGCAGACACGGAATGTTAAAGTAATTCCAGAATCAAAAAATGATGCCGGAGAAACTATTGCTGAACATTATGAGTATGATATTCGGTGGATGACTATTTCGGAATATGAGATGCTATCCGCAATGCAGAATATCTATTCTGGAAATACGGAAGTATGAGCGAAGCAGAACGCAATTGGATTTACAACCGCATCCTATATCTGATATCAGAAATTATCAAAAATTCATCAGACGGAAGGGCTGTTGAAATCAGAGAATTGTTGAGAACGATTAATTAAGAGCGATTTACTAAAACGTTATTAGTTTACATAATTCATTAAAACTCCTTCGGAACATATAAATTTATGTTTGCTTTTATTCCTGTTTTGTGATAATATAAAAGCACAGATAAATGTATGTTTGTACTCGGAGGAGTTTTGTGAATTCAGATAACATTGTTGATAACGTTGTACTAAAGTGTTCGGCGCGGCTCTCTCAGCCAGACTTGCAGTTCGTCAAGAACATGCTTGTCGGAGAACTGAGTAAATATAAAATTACCATTGAAGAGACTTCTATAATTCCGTATGACGGAAAGTATCAGCGCATGGTTGACTTGTATGTTGCGTCGCGGTACATGGAAGGGCTTGCAAAGAAAACGTGCAATCTTTATCGGTTGCGGCTCACAGACTTCGTGAATCACTTAACCAAGCCGCTTGAAGATTATAAGCCGATGGACATATCAGAGTATTTGGCTAACTTTTCGACGACGCATCCTGTGAGCAAAAGTACGCTGAATGGTGTGCGTGGAATTATCTGCACATTCTTCCACTGGTTAAGTGCGAAGGATTACATTGATAAAGACCCCGCGCGTGCCATCACTCCAATCAAATATAAACGCGCTCGGCGCAAGCCGCTGACTGACGACGAATTAGTTCAGCTTAAAACTGGCTGTCGAGATACGCGCGACAATTTGATTATATCTATGCTGTATGAGACCGGATGTCGAGTTGGAGAAATCTGCGGCGTAAAAATCAGCGATATTGATTTGGAGCGCAAAACAATGGTGGTCACTGGCAAAGGCGACAAGACGCGGCGAGTGTACTTTCAAGCTGAAACTGGCTACTGGATTAAGAAGTATTTGCAAGAGCGCGGCGACGACTGTAGTGAGTATTTGTTAATAAAGCAAGGTAAGAACAAAATTAAGAACGCGCCGCTTACCACGGTTACCATTAACCAAGTTGTAAAGGATATTAAGACTAACGCGAATTTGAAAGCAAAATGTACGCCTCATGTATTGCGGCACACTTACGCGACAGACCTATTGAAACATGGCGCGGATGTTACGAATATCCAGAAGTTACTTGGTCATGCTAATATCGTAACTACAATGATATATGCTGATGTCGATATGAGCAATGTTGAAGCTGACTATCGCAAGCATATTTGAAACAATATAAACCTATCTTTTGAGGGCGCGCAACAGCGTCCTCTTTTTAATTGATAAGGAGAACGCTATGAAAATAATTGAAAAGATTCGGTGTGTCATTTGACGCACTTGCGACACCTCCTTGTGAAAGGTGGATAAAATGGATGCACATTTATTGACACTAATCGGCGTTGTATTTGCGTCAACTGGGTTTTGGGCGTTTATCACTTCACGGTTGGCGCGGCACGATCAAACTCATGACACAATGAAGGAAGTTAAAGAAACGCTCGACAAGGTACAGACCGAAATTAAAGATGTAAAGCAAGATGTAAAACAACTTAGCGCAGATGTTGACAAGAAGATTCAAGACCTGCGCGACGAAACAAAAGCAGACCGCGAAGAACATGACGCGAAAACGGCGCGCACACGCATATTAGGATTCTTTGACGAGGTGCGCGTTGACCCTACGTGCCATTGTTTCGACCATTACAGAAATATTATTGAAGGCGATATCAAAGTATATAACGACTACTGCAAACTGCATCCATCATTTGAAAATGGGTACACACTGACAGCAAGCCAATTCATCATTGATAAATTTAACGAACTTGTATCAACAGGAGGTTTTGACAATGAGTGATTTTCAACGTAAATTATCTAGCCGCAAATTCTGGCTTTGTGTTGCGGCGTTTCTCGGCTCTGTAAGCACTTCTATCGCAGGTTATCAGACTGGCAACGAAACTCTGGCGGCAGTCGGCATGGTATGCGCCACAATCTCGGCGGCAATTTATGCGGCGGTTGAGGCGTATGTTGACGGCAAGTATGCAGAGCGCAATGTCGAGGATGACAAACCTACACCTGTGGCAACTACTGCTGAACATCTTGGCGTAAATACATTCGGCGACAAAGTAGAAATCGGCGAGGAAATCAAACAGTAACAATAGGTTGTTATATTTATCACGGAGAGCGGCGCGCAACTGCTCTCCTATTTTTATGTATAGGGAGTAACTAATTCAATGGAATACACAGAAGAGAATATCAAGAAATGGCTTGCGGCAGTCAGCGACTATCAGCATGACGCGAATATCATTATCGAGGAACTGAAACTTGCACAGCACATCATTGAGGAATCATTGCGTATCTGCGCGGAGGCGAAAGAGAATCCCACGCGCGAAGTCATAGAGAAATCAAACAAGGTTCTTGAAGGGCTGAACGACGATCTATGCAATTTGAAACACATTGACATTGATTGAGTAATTAAGAAAGGATGGTACAAATGAAGAAACTGATTAAACGTATCGCAGTGGCGTTGCTTGCATTTACAATGCTAGTGCCGACTACTGTGTACGCGGACGCTTTCGGAATTGATGTATCTGCTTGGCAGTCTAACATTCAGATTGAGAATATGTCTGCTGATACTCGTTTCGTAATCGTCAAGGCGACGGAAGGTACGAACTACGTTTCTGGCTCGTTTACCAAACAGTCGAACGCGACTTTGGCAAGTGGGCGTAAACTGGGTATCTACCATTTCGCAAACGGCGTATCAAGTGCAGAAGCAGAGGCACAGCATTTCGTGCAGACAATTCAGCCGTATGTTGGTAAAGCGATGCTCGTCCTCGATTGGGAAGACCGTCGGGCATTTGCGCGCGGAACATCTTACGCGAAAACTTGGTGCGATACAGTCTATCGTCTGACTGGCGTAAAGCCTGTGATTTATACAACGGCAAGCGTGACGCGAAGCTATGACTGGTCGGCAGTCGCCAACGCGGGTTACAAGCTGTGGGAAGCAGGATATCCGTATGTATCTACTTGGTATGGATATAAGAATCTTGGTCAGCCGCCTTACACTGTGTATTACTTCGGCGCGCCTTTGATGTGGCAGTATTCGTCCACTACAATCATCAGCGGCTATGGCAGTCGGCTTGATGTCAACCTGTGGTATGGAGATATTGCGAATTGGGACAATTACACGAAGTCCACGAACAGCGCGGCTTCAACGGAGCAACCTGCTAATCCTGCTAAGATTCCGATTCAGGACGCGAACATCGACAAGTCTTCTGTGCTGACTCTTGTAGTTGGTGTGGCGAAGGGGACATATGGTTCGGGGCAAGTGCGTAAGGCTCTGCTCGGCGACAGGTACAATGAGGTCACTGCGTTTGTAAATCACATTTACTATGCTGATACCAACACGCTTGTCAATGAAACTCTGGCAGGTAAGTATGGTTCTGGTGAAACGCGCAAGACTGTCCTCGGAATGGCGAATAGATATAACGCTGTGCAGTCTGCGATTAATGCGCGCTTGAACACGACTACAACTGCGGCGAAGAAATCTGTGCATGAAGTCGCACTTGAAATCGTGCGCGGTACTGGCGGTTGGGGCAACGGCTCGACCAGAGTAGCAAAGCTGAAAGCGGCGGGATATGACGCGACTGCTGTTCAGAATGAAGTTAATGCAATTCTGTCTGGTAAATCTAATACGACTGCAAAGACTACTGCACTCACCTACTATCGCATACAAGCAGGTGACTCTTTAAGCAAGATTGCGGCGCGTTATGGCACGACAGTTTCTCGCCTTGCGAGTGTGAATGGAATTACAAATGTAAATCTTATTCGCGCAGGACAGACAATTCGTATTGCGTAAATTTTTAGGGGTTAGCTTCGGCTGACTCCTTTTTTTGATCTTGAAGAAACGTTGATTTTGGCTGAGTAAAACATTAAAGAAATGTAGAAGCGGACATTCGACGCACTTTTTGGCACGAAAAAGCGGACATTCATTACACTTTTTAGGACGAAAAATCTGCAAGTTTTACACTTTTTATGTGGTAAAAATCTGCAACTTTACAGCTTTTTAATGTGTAGAAATTTTGCGTGTAATCCGCATTTTCTTTGTGGAACTTGCACAAATTAGGCGAGATGGGATTTTGCGCGTCGCCTAAAATGGAATGTGCGCAAGCCCTCCTTTGTTAAAGTTTTGTCATGATTGACAGCTTGATTACTTTTGGTATTTTGGCACTCCAAGAATCCTTATATTTCAAGCCATTTCTCGAAGCGCGAGACGGGATTCGAACGTAAGCAGACATATCACTTTTTGGCTTATTTACGCCATTTGTGGCACTTTCCGTTTGATTGATTTGGTTTATTTTGTGATTGCCAAGTCGTCAATTTCGTTCAGAATCTCCTGCTTTGCGTCGATGTTTCTGCGGTTTCTGTGGTAGTGTCGTTCGGTTGTGCCGATGCTTGCGTGACCCATCTGGTCGAGAATCAAGCGGTTGTCGATACCATTATCAAGAAGTATCGTGCCGTAGGTCTTGCGAATTTTGTGCGGCGATTTAGGGTAGATGTGCAGTTTGTCACATATCTTGTAGAGCCTTTTGCGAATTGCTTCGGTATGCATACGCTTGCCGTTTGATATGATAAGGTATTCACCAAAAGGGTTGTTTTCTACAAGTTTTCGGAGAATCCAACAATCCTCTGATGGCACTACAACTGTGCGCACACCCGCCTGTGTTTTCGGAAAGTCCTTGACTTCATAGTGGAACTTGCCATCTTCGCCTTTATATCGCGTCTCGGTGCGCCGAATGTTGACCGCGCGATAATCCTCAATGTCTTGCCGTTTCAGCGCGACTAACTCTCCTACTCTGATGCCTGTCGCAAACAACAATAGTATTGCCAGATTGCGAATGTCTTGATTACTTATGAGGTATTTGGTAATCAACTGCTGTTCGCGTTCGCTGAATACTTCCTCCTCGTCCTCTTTGATTGAGTGCTTGAATTCGCGCTCGGAAACATCAAGGTCATGGAACACATCTTCGGCGGTGTACTTCGTGTACTTGTGGCGTTTCGATGTAAGCAGGATTCCTTTAACTAGCGATTTCAGCGCGCTAAACCCTTTGGCTGTCAGATTGTATTTTGGTATCTGCCCTTCCAGAAAGTTCAGAAAATCCTCTGGTGACAGGTCGTCAATTCGGTTCTTGCCGAACTTCTTGAAATGCCGATTGTACGTGCTGATATTCTTGGTATGCGTTGACTTTGAAATACGCTTGAGTTCAAGCCGCCTGTCGTTCCACTCGTTGAACAATTCGTCTATAGTAGGATTATTGATGTGCGACTTTTCAAACTCGACAACTACATCCTCAATCTCTTCCTTGGTATTGCGCCGTACCTGCTTGCGCCCTCCATCATCGCGCGGAAGATATGTGTACCACTTCCCATTTGCTCCTTGCCAAATCTTAAATTTGTGTTGCGCAAGTAACTCTTCTCTTTGTTTCATGTGTATTATATCTTGCACACATTCCGATTGTATTATATCATATGTGTTCATCCACTTCAATTCACCTCCAATAAAAAGGAGGTACAAGACCTCCTAAATTTTCAATATGTTATATGTCAAAATCTATCTGACCTGCGCACTCAATATATTTGTTAGCCGTTGGAATCCGCGCTAGAATAACGGTGTATTGTTATGCTCCGTGTAATGTTCGCGCCACTTGCCACACGCTTCATACTTCTTGCGCCAGTCTGTAGCTTCTGACGCTGAATCGCCGTACATTGCACACTTGAATACCTTCTGGCTATTTACCATGCGTTCGCGGAAATAGCCGCAGGTCGCGCACGTTTTTTCTGGTGTGAATCCAAACTGCAAGTGCATATACTCTATCTTGCGTATCATCTTATCTTCCTGTTGAGCCAAAGCCGTTCGCGCCGCGCTCCGTATCTTCAAGTTTCTCAACCTGTCTGAAATTCGGCTTATAAATAGGAAGTAGTACAATCTGAATCAGCTTATCTCCGCGCCAGAATTCATGCGGTTCGTCGCCATTGTTGTACAGCTTGACGACGATACTGCCATTGTACGATGCGTCGATCAGTCCTGTGCCTGTTATATTATTTCTCACGTTCAATCCAGACTTCGACTTGAGAAAACCTGCGAATCCATGAGGGATTGCCATATGTACGCCAGTGTCAACAACGATACTGTCATGAGGTTTAAGAGTATAATTATCTGGTGTGCGAATGTCATAACCTGCGTCAGCTTCGTGCGCACATTCGGGCATATACGCGCCCTTGTCAAGCTGAATGTCAATGGTGTTTGGTGCGTCAATTTCAAAGTGCATTTCTCGCCTCCACAATTTTCAACGTATCAATCAGTTCCCAATGAATCGACATAATTTTATTCTTGTGATTAACACAAACTCCGTTGGAATTGATACTACACGACTCCGCAGGAATCTTAATATTGCGTCCGCTTCTTAATGTAATCTGCATTAAATCTTTCATATCAATCCCAACTCCTATCCTAAGTTAAATCCCAAGTTCGTCTGGTGTGTAGCTTACATTCAGTTCCATTCCCGCGTACATAGAGCCTTTCTTAAATGCAGGAAGTGCCATGGAATCGCCGCCAGTCTCGTCATCGTAATAAATCACAATGCTTTCATACTGCTGATTGTGCGATACGTTGAAGCAAGAATTCCCTTTGCAAATCTTCATCACGCACTCGCGCCACGGACGGATGATTTCTTTAAGGTATCTCTTCTCAGCCTCGTCGAGCGGGTCAACCTTAATGTCGGCAAGCGCAGTCGGCTCTTTGTCGTCGAACTTGATACCTTCAAATACATCGGCAAGCGGAAGTTCGCACTCCCTTGAATTACCACTTGTGTACCACGATCCATTCAAGTTGTAAGGTTTTTCGCTGAACAGTTGCAGTGTACCGTTGAACTCGCGCGCAATATATTTGTACTTGCTGTCGATGTTCTGCGCAATTTTTACATCTCTTTTCGTGAACTTACCCATTGTTTATTCCTCCCTAATCTGTCATGTGTGCGCCGCAATAAGGGCAATAGTTATAATCCATTTCGTTGTCACGTACCATATTCGGAAGCGATACTTGTGCGCCGCAAGCTGAACACATAAATGTATCTGTCCACCTTCGCGCTTCATCGCTAAATGCGTACTCGCCATATACTGGATACCAACGACCTGCTTTATTACTATTAGTCTCCATTGCTTTGCTCCTTAAATAAATTATGTTTGGCTTATACATAACATTATACACTATGTCATACATAAGTCAAGCATAAATTTATAAATATATTTATTTTCTTTCTTTGAGAATCTGCACGCTGCGCATGATGCTCGGAATCGCCGCGTCCATGTCGTCTTTCCAATCGCCTACATATTCATAGGTAATGTCATCTTCATCCTCTGCCGCCTCGATGCGCGCGCAATACCCATCAAGAAGATTGTAGTCTTTGGCGTAGCAGTGGAATGAATTCGCGCGATGAACGTAACTTCCGACCTCAACGCCCAACTCGTCTGCAATTTTCTTCTGTAACATAATCAGCGCAAAAGCGTTCATGAATGTTGCCTTGCAAGCGTCGTTAGAGCGGAACAGCACTTTGCAACACAGTTTGCCGCCGCGCACGAAATAATGTACGTGCTGAAGACAAGCTACATCATCGTTGTACATTTCTGTATTCTTATCTCTTATGACCATGACCGCGCGCCGACTCGACGGATTGCGCTTTAACTCGTCGATTACAAAAGGAATCTGGTCTGCGTATCTCTGGTGATAAGTGTACGCCCACTTGCCGCGCTCAACCTCAAAGTCAAGAATACCGTCAGTCATTTCAAGAACGTATTGTTCCAGTTCTTCCGCGCCGCCAATAAAGCAACGCGAAATCATCGGCTCTTGCAGAGGATTCGCCACACACATCGTCATGGAAATCTCTTTCTGTTTGGTATTCCAGTCTACGCAATCAGTCTCAACGCCGCAACGTTGCAATTTCATCAATGCCATGTGATACGCCGCAGGTAATGTAGTGGCACTTACGGTTGCTTCTGGAATGTCAAATACTAATGGATTCGCCCATTGGAAGTTCATATTCATTACAGTTCCTCTCCGCTAAACCGTGTCCAACTTTCGGGGTTCTTTACATCGCAAAAGATGCTGTGAGCTAAATAGCAACAGTTTGCAGGTGTCGTGATGCGCCGCACAATAATCGTGAATCATATCAACAGCATTGTCGATGTCCTCTTTGCTGTATTTATCTTCGGGAGTTATGTAATCCTCGTCCTTCACCATTTTCGCTCCACAATCGGGGCAATAATCCCAATCAATACTTTTTGCGTGTTTCGCGCCGCCGCACTGACTGCATACCAGAGTATCAAATTCTGTCTCTTCCCAATGTGCTTCATTCTTCGGAGTTTTAAGCGCATCTATAGCTTTCCCGACAATGTTGGTTATCTTATCACCGATGAATTTATCCTTCCCCCAGTCATAATCCCTTGCGTATTCCCTACACCATTCCAATGTCTGAATTGCTTCTTCGTTAGTCATATACTACCTTTACCCTTTCTTCGTCTTTGCAGTAATACTTACCCATTGTTTTCTCAGTCTCCCAATGATGGTCTGGATGTTCGCACATATTGACGAGCGCACCGTCTTTGTGCAACTCTAACTTGTAATACCTACATGATTCGCAGTATACTATCTCTTTAAGCGGACACCAATCGGCGCACCCTTCAAGTGGAATTACTTCTAAACTATGGTTCGATGGTGAAGCATAGCACCATCTGTCTTCCTCGCGCAAACCGTGGTCAAAGTCATCTGAATTAATCGCAATTAGCATATTCTCACCTCACGTTTCGTCACAGCCGTCCGTGCAAAACCAGTACGGATCAGTCTCATATCTCTTGTAACAATCGCTGTCTGGCTTGCGCGCCCTGTCGCACTCACAGCAATACACAATACGCTTCATGTGCGGGTCGTTCTTGATACTGCGCAACTCACGCAAGAATCCCGCCAATTCCCACCGCGCACGTCGCTCTTCTGTAAATGTATCGTAGTCCTCGCAATCTTCCAGAGCTTCAATGCAATAATCTAAATTTGTTTTTTTTCATGTTTATTTTACCTTATTAAGATACGCCAGAATACCGTCTGCAATATCGGTCAACTGCGCGACTTCGCGGCACAGACATTTAATATAACTAATAGTCTCCTCATGGTCGCGGTAATCCTGCGCAAGCCCCTGGTTCGCCATATGGTCGCAATACTGATTGATTCTGTTGTACTAGCTCTGAAACTCGTCAACGTATTTATGCTTTGCACTTGTAATCATTGACTAACTCCTCGTCTACCAATCGTTCGTAATACTCGTCACGCGCCTGCTGCATGATCCTGTTCAGATCTTCCGCCATGTCCTTCACGATGTCGCCCAGCTGGTCGAACGCTTCGCCCAGGCGCCGCGCCAGATCCTGCATCATTTCGTTCGCGGCCTTCTCCGCTTCGACTTCAACGTATGCGTCCCGCAGATGAAGCGCGGCCTTCACTTCGTTCGCGGCTTCCATCGGCGTCTTCCCCTTCATCTTCGCGTTTTCTTCGATGCGGCTTTTGATCAGATCCGGATCTGCGCCTGTCATGTCTGCGATCTGCCGGATTCGCTCTTCATATTCCTGCTTTTCGAAGATCATCTTCCGGATGTCCTGCGCGCCTTGTCCGACCGCTGCCCCGCATGATTTGCATTTAGCCATTGTCCTTTTTCTCTCCTTTTATACCAAATGTCCCGGACCGTTCGTCGGTTAGCAAATCTTCCATCCCGGTGATATGGAGCACGTAATACTCCTCGCCTTCAGTTGCTCCCCACTCAGGACGCCCAGTTGATATTGTGATGTACCCGCTTATCATCGTGGCCGGAGCTGACAGGCTGTATCCGGCACGAAGAATTATGTCTTTAAACGGTACGCTGCCTGCTGCCCGGAGTGCACTTTCAACCTGAGCCTGTGAAGCATAAATAAGCTCCAAGCCAAGGAATCTTTTGAACCGGGTCGCATAATATAATATGGAGAGAGTGCTCTGTACTCCTCTTTCTTTTCCCCGCTCCGGATCATCTCCGGCCATTTACGTTTTATTGTCAAAATCATTGTCGTCCTCCCATAAACTCGAACCCTGTTCGTATGCTTTCTCCCAAGGATAAATATTGATCCGTCCGCAGTTATCGCAGAGCACTTTCTTTTTCGGGTATTCTGCTCCGTGTAGGTGTTCTGATCCACCACATGCCCCACACACAAAGAATGGTGTCCCGCCGGGTGACGCATATCCGATTTTTACCTGTTTCCATTTTCCGATCCTTGCCATTTTTTCTCTCCTTATTCCTTCACCGGTACATATCTGTCTATAACATTAAGCGGGTACCCCGTTTGTATAGTTTCGTTCTTCCGTCCCTCTGCCGCTGCCGTCAGGCGGCTTTGATCTTCTTCCATATCTGCGGCGCGGCCTTCTTA
>OCVV011329595.1_pt1 | contig 18517 bp, 14 predicted proteins | sample 1539721 | NCBI WGS metagenome assembly OCVV01 (sample SAMN02144230, study PRJEB22623) | gut metagenome | biome: sheep rumen | host: Ovis aries | place: New Zealand | reverse complement strand
GTCCTTAAAAATCTCATTGCCGTCCAAAAAGAATGTGGCTTTCAGATTGCAGGCGTTCTCACAAATCCTCCGTCAAGCCGCGGCCGCCACTCAGACTTGATTCCAACCGAAGTTGCTGCTGTTGCCCGCCAAAACGACATCCCGGTTTTTGAATTTGACCATCTTATGAGCGAGGCTCGCCAGGCAATTTCTCCGCTTGGCGCAGATTTGCTTCTTTCTTTTGATTACGGCCGCATTTTTGGGCCTAAATTCCTCGCACTTTTTCCACTTGGTGGAATCAATCTTCATCCTTCGGCTCTTCCAAAATACCGTGGCTGCACTCCAGTTCCGGCGGCCATCCTTAACGGCGACAAGAGCCTTGGCATTACGGTGCAAAAACTGGCTCTGGCAACTGATGAGGGCGACATCCTTGCCCAGACAGAAATCCTGCTTGACGGCACGGAGACAACGCTTTCTTTGATGGATGGAGACGGCGAGTCTAGCAAAGTAACTGAAGCCGGAGTCAAATTGCTAAAAAAAGTCCTCAAAGAAGCAGCAAATTCAGATTCAGAAATCATCGGAAAAAAACAGTCTGGCGAAACAAGCTACACGGAATTTCTCAAAAAAGAAGACGGAAAAATCGACTGGAATGAAAGTGCTTCCGTCATTGAAAGAAAAATACGGGCATTTACGCCATATCCCCTTTGTTTTTCTTCTTTTAACGACATTCGAGTAACCATTTTAAAGGCAAAAGTAGGTGAAGGAAGCTCTTCCGAAAAGGCCGGCACTGTTCTTCCATATCGAAAATCTGTCGGCATCGAAATTGCCTGCGGTGACGGTTCAATTCTTGTCGTAAGTGAATTACAGCAGGAGAAAAAAAAGGCCATGGATTATAAGTCTTTTCTCAATGGTGCTAGAAATTTTGTCGGTTCTATATTAGGATAGGAAAATGAAACTTGAGCCAAAAAAAATTGCTGAAAACTTAAAGAAGGGAGGTCAGGAAACACTTTCTGCCCTTGAACAGAATAAAAAGCCCTTCCTGCTGGTAGTAGTTCTTGCTCTTGTCTTCATGTTTGCAATCTGCTGGATAACTTTTTTTGCGACAGTGCGCGGACCGGAGCAGGTTATGGTGCCCAATGTCGAAGGAAAAGACTTAACGACCGCTCTTTTGGAAATGCAGGCAAAGGAGCTTTATCCAAAAATCCAGCTCAAATACACTGATAATCCAGATGATGCAGGTAAAATCCTGAGCCAAAATCCTGAAGGAGGCTCCATCGTAAAGGCTGGCAGACGAGTCAATCTTACCGTAAGCCGTGGAGCAATTCTTGACCATGTCGAAAATTACATCGGGCAGAATTTCGATGAGGTAAAAATCAACTTACAGACAATGTTCACTGGCTCAACCCGGCCTCTCATCGTTCTTGCTGAACCAAGCTACAAGGCTGACCAAAGCGATGCAGGCACAATTCTTGCACAGGAACCGCCGGAAGGAACGATTATTTCAAATCCTGTCACCGTCAAGCTCATTGTAAGTCGTGGTCCCGAATACGAAAATACCAGAGTTCCGAAAATCACAGGCCTTGATTTCAAGCAGCTTATGACAACTTTGGCTTCTTCAAAAATCGTCTTTGACTTTACGGGCCATGTTGCATCCGACAATGAAAAAGAAGGTACGGTCACAAGTCAGGAAAAGGATTCAAGCCAGTATCTTCCCAATTATTCAAGGCTGACCGCCGAAGTTGCCCTTCCTAAAAAACAAGATGACGACGTTATGGGAATTTTTTCGGCACAGCTTCCGAATTATCCCTATGCGGTTGAAATGACGCTTGAATCTTCTAAAAATGGTGTAAAAAATACAATCGTTACATTAAAGCACACTGGTGGCAATGTTACGATTCCATATATAGCCGAAAAAGACAGTGAACTGATTCTTTCTATCGCGGGAAGAACTGTGGCACGACAAATGGTGGAATAATTCGATGCGGGGCATGTGGAGACGAACATGATTCTGAATTTTATAAACTTCGCCGGAAGTTTGTGTTTCTTGCTTTATGGCATGAAACTTATGAGCGATGGAATCCAGAAAAGCGCTGGTCAAAAATTGCAGGCAGCCTTGGCCTTTATGACCGGAAACAGAATGGTGGGGCTTTTGACCGGCTGTATCCTGACAATGATTATTCAGTCATCGGGCGCAACCACAGTCATGCTTGTCAGCTTCGTAAATGCCGGCCTTGTTTCTGTAGTGCAGGGCATCGGCGTAATTTTCGGAGCGAACATCGGTACAACGGTAACGGGCTGGATAGTCGCTCTTGGTTCAAGTTTTGAGATTAAGGATTATGCGATTCCGATTTTCGGTCTCGGTTATCTTCTGTACATACTGAAACGATTTAAATCAAAAGAAGGCTTCTGGCTTGCAATCATGGGCTTCGGTCTTCTCTTCTTTGGTCTTGGCGGCCTTTCAGACTTCTTTGCAGTTCCTGCTGTAAAATCTTTCGTAATAAACTTTATCGCAATCGTAAATGGTTTAGGCTTTATCAGTTACGCAATCGGTCTTCTTATTGGAATTTTCCTGACAGCTTTGATTCATTCATCTTCGGCAATGTCTGCAATCGTAATCGGTATGGCTGTTGCAATGTCAAAAGAAGGAAATTCCAGCATTGAGGAACTTAACGAATTCTGGCGATTTGGTGCCGTAATGATTATTGGAAGTTCTGTTGGCTCGACAGTTGACGCAATCTTGGCTGCAATCGGTGCAAATGCAAACGCAAAACGCACGGCCGCCGTTCATGTTCTTTTTAATGTCGCAACTGTTATCATTGCGCTTATCTTCTTCTCGCCCTTCATGGCTTTTGTCGAATTCATCTCTCCAGGACACAACATCGTTTACCGAATCGCCATGCTGAACACGGCATTCAAGGTGATGGGAACTATTATTTTCATTCCTTTCGTTAATCAGATTGCAAAATTCGTTGGAATTCTTATTAAGGACGACAAAGAGAGTGAAGTTAATGTCTATAAACTTGAATTCAATGAGCGAATGGCAATTGAGTCTCCAGAAGGCTGTGTATTCCGTGCTCAAAATGAAGTCAAACTCTTTTCAGATAAAGTTGCCCAGATGTTTGATGAGCTTCAGACTGGCTTCGCTGATTTCAAGCCGGATTTTGCTGAAAAGGGCTATAAAAAAATCGTAGAAATCGAAGACTACTGTGACCAGATGAATGAGCAGCTGACTCAGTATCTTGTTCGCTGTACCCACCTTCATTTGAGTGATTCTGCAAAAGACAATGCGGCTCTTATGATGCAGCTTATCGCAGAAATGGAAGCTATGGCCGACGGATGTCTCAACATCGCTTACCAGCTCAAAAAGGCAATCGAAAAGGAAATGACTTTCAATCAGGAAGATTTCGACCGACTTTTGCCATACTTTGAACTTGCCCGCCAGCTGATGTACTTCATTTACAAGAATGTGGCTCAGATTCAAAAGCTCACGCCAGAGCAGTTTGACTTTGCCAGCGAGCTTGAACAGCAGATTGATGACGAGCGCAAGACCCTCAAAAAACTGGCTCGAAGCCGGCTTGAAAGCGGCGGTGATGTCCGTTCAGAGCTTTTGTACATTGATATCATCCGTCAGATTGAAAAAATTGGTGACCGCTGTTTCGATGCAGCCGGAGATTTGAGGTAAAAAATCCCATAAACGCTGAAGAGAACATAGAGAATTTAGAGATTAAACTCTGTAGACTTATAAAACTATCGAAAAATTTCAAAGATTTTTCCGTCTCAACTGCCGAAAACCGAAAAATTTTTCAAATATATATGTATAGAAAGTTGAAGGATTTTCTAGAAATTATATTTGAAAAGAGGCAGAAATGGAAAAAACAAGCCAGCGCAAGAAAAGTCTCCGACCGACGCCAACGGCAATCCTGAACCCAAGGTGCGACCCGATTTTCAAGGCGATATTCACCCAAGGAACCGAAAAATCGAATTTCGCCCTCAAAGACCTTATCTCCTCCCTTTTGGGGAGGAAAATCGCCGAGATGGAGCTTCTACCGAACGAGGAGCCTGTGGAAATTCTCGACGAGAAGCAGATGAGCTTTGATGTCAATGTCACCTTCGACGACGGCGAGAAGGCCGAGCTTGAGATGCAGGGCCGGAATCAGGACTACGATTATGCGAGCCGTGCCGAGATTCATGCGGCGAAACTGCTCAGCTCCAGCAACAAGCGCGGCAGCAGCTACGACTCACCGAAGGTCTACCAGATTTCCGTGCTGAATTTCGAGATGGACAAAGATGACAATTCCCCGGTCTCATGGTATACTATGAGGAAGGACACGGGCACTCGCCTTGCAGGCAAGCTGAATGTAATCTTTTTGGATCTTGTGAAGGTGAGACGGCTGATTGACAAGCCTGTTGAGCAACTGACCAAAGCCGAGAAATGGGGCATGTTCTTCGCCTATGCCGACAGCGAGAAACACCAGCCCTATGTCCGTAAAGTAATCGAGAGCGAGGAGGCCCTTATGGCAGCAGATTTCATCGTAAAGACAATGAGCAAGGAAGATGCGGAATGGTTCCGCCAGAACTCCTACGAGAACGCCATCTGGGACTACAACCACGGCATGTACCGGGCGGAGAAGCGGGGAGAACGGCGAAAGGCACTAAATGCTGCCAAAAACCTGCTTGCCATGCATATATTAACAATAGAGCAAATCGCACAGGCCATAGGCCTTTCTGTCGAGGAAGTGCAGGAGCTTCAGGAAAAGCATATAGATAAATAAAACAAGAAATCCCTTTCACACATTGTCGTGCGAAAGGGATTTTCTTTCACATACCAGGTTCGGGAATGCGGGTATTGTGCAATCAAAGCCTCGGTGTCATATTTGAATTTTCTTACTAATCGCTTTGGGGGCGAATTAAAACAAAAAAGGGTGAGACAAGAAACACCTGTCTCACCCAAAAAACAAAAAGGCTGAAAAAGATTTTGCTCTAAATCAGCCTTTTTACTATTTGCCCCGCTCACAAAACTAAACAGGGTAAAAGTAAATAGAATTAAGGATTACTCTGAACAAACCATAGCAAGATTCTGAATCTGAACAGACTGACCAGCTTTTTTACCACCAACTACACCAATTTTAAATGTAATTGTAGATTCTTCAGTAAGTTGGGTAGTTTCGTCAAATAATGTTGTTGCATCAACTGAAGCGTTTTTTACACAAAGTGCACGACCAAGTTTTGTTGAGCCAAGATAAAGGTCAACATAGATGTTACCGGCACCTTTTCCGCCATTGATACAACCAGAGATACCTAGAATTTTTGGAGTTTTTCCAGATACTGGTTTTACGTTATAAGAAACTGAATACAGTTCTGTATCGCTTGCATAAGTTGTTTCTTTAGCAGTTGCCCATGATACAGTTGCTTCGTCTGCCGTTTTATCATTTGCTGATGTAGAGTCATCCTTTACATGTAGTCCACCGTTCTGCCCAGTTATGTCTTTTATTGACCAAATTTCACTTGCTGGACTTGCAGCCGTGTCAGCAGTTAATTGGTAAATACCTCCTGACAATGTGTAAGTTCCAGTTTCTTTTACATGAATATTCTGCAATGGCTCTGCAATAGAAATTGAAGCGACTTCAGAACACTCAATTAAATCAAGACCTTTAACACCTGTTAAAAGAATTTTCCTTGCATCTGCACCATCATCTGTGCTTGTATTCCAGTTCAAGATTTTTGCATCTTTAGCTGGCATATTCGAGCCAATCAATGTCATTGCAAGCGTTTTTTCACACTCCTTGAACTCGAATTCATCTGAATCCTTATAGAATCTTCCAATTCTTGCACGAACTTTTACTTTTCCTGCTGAATTTGCAGATTTTGCAGAAACAACACCGGCTTTTACGGTTGCAATGTCGCTTCCCTCGATAACAGTCCATATAGCACTGGCAGTTACATCACCGTCAGCATCGTTTAATGTGAATGTATGGGTGTCAATCAAAGACTCAAGAGCGTTTGTCGGTGCTGCACTCAAAGTTAAATTATCATTGCTTGAATATGCTTTTGGCTCAGTGACAGTTGTTGTTGAGTTACAATCAATTTCGCTAATTGTCGAACCGTTGAAGTAAATCTCGTAAGTTCCAGCTGGGGCATTCTTCAAGTGGAATGCGATGAATTTTGAACCTGCTGAATACAAGTTGTCTTTGTAAACAAGGTTCTCTTCACTTCCTTTTTTGCGGATTACGAAGATACGAGCACTTGTAGCTGCGCCTGCACCTTTTGCACGAACAGTGATGTTTGTGTCAGCCGTTGTTGTAAGAAGGAGCATCGCGCCGTTTTCTGGAGTTGCCAGAGAAGCAGTCTTGTTGGATGCCTGAATACGGCCAGTGCTTGCGCCCGTGTCTTCGGTCGCGGTTCCAGTTGGGGCAACCCATTTGATACTGAGTTCGTTTCCGCCCTCGAGAGTTGCACCTTCGCCGCTGTTAGCAGGAATTTTTTTTCCTTTTATTGAGGTTTCTGCTTCTCCTATTGGAAGAGTGTCTGTCTCGAAAGTCCACTTTGCAGTTACCGAAGTTGTCGCAGTTCCTTCGAGCTCTGCCCAAATTGTTGGTGTTTCTTCGTTATATGAATCCTCACCGTCTCCCGAATCACAGCCAACCAAGCCGAAGCCCAAGGCTAGAAAAGAAGCGGCAAGAGCAAAGAATTTATTCTTTTTCATTGTTTCCTCCTATTTTTGTTACATCTTGATTCGGAACATAACAGGAATATTGATAATCACATCAATATCTTTGTTTGCGTCCTCATGTGCTCCAATACCACCGAATGCAGCGACTGCACCAAGCTGTACAGTAGCACTCTTAGAAGCATAAATCTGAACATGTGGGTAAGCGTAGAGCTGTGTTCCGTCCGCGCTCTGGCGTCCGAGGTGGAAGCCGTCGTCAAGATCCGTAAGCTCACCGATTGTAAAGATTCCTGTGAATCGACTGTTTATCTTGTAGCGCACATTAATCATGTTCCACAAAGCCTGTGAAGAGTTGAATCCTGTGAGTCCTGCGAGAGCGCCGACAGCGGCACCGTCAACCGGCTGGTAGTAATTGTCCTTTGAAGAGAGCTTTGCGAATTTTCCGAAGTATGTGACCATCAGGTCGCTTGAAACATCAAATCTGAATCGCCAGTCTGCGTTGTATTCAAGGAGCTTTCCATCCAAGATTACGACCGAACCACCGATTGCGCTGTCTTTAAGAAGCGGAACCATTTTCGGGCTAACATAACCACCTGTCACGAATTTTGAAACTTTGTCCGTTCCTGCTTTTCCGACACGACCGCTCTTGACGAAAAGCTCCGCGTTGAGCACATCGTTGATTTTCGGGTCGATGAATATGCTCCAATCAAGGTTGCCGTCGTTCTTTTCAGAAGATGTATCCCACTCCCGATCGAACATAAGGTTACCAGCGACATTTACAGTCACTCCGTCAACAACATTGATTCTGTAGTCAGCACGTGCGAAAAAGTTTCGTCCTGTGTTGAATGAAATCTGGTTGTTGGCACAAAGACCGATAGAACCTGTGAAGAGTGAACCGAGCTTGAATGTCTCGCCGACTTTTCCCTCTTCGTTTCCGTCGTTAGAGAATTTATTTACGCGGAAGCCTTGAATACCGTCGCCGTTCCAACCCGCTTCAAGGGTGAGATTGTCGTCGAGCAATTTTGCAGAAGCGTCAAAAATGTGGAAAATGATATTGTTAGAAGCGATTGTCGGCTGCAAAGTTGCCTTTACGGTAAAAATGTCACCGCTCGCTGTAAGACCAAGGCTGTCCTTGCCGCTGTTCCAACCCGTAAGGTTGAAGAATGTTGTGGTAGAGCCGTTGTTGTTGTAGCCAGAGTCGACATAAGTGTTGCCGTAATCATCTGTCGTTCGACCGTCCATTCCCTTGTCTACATATTTGAAAAGTTCTGCTCCGTTTCGGTAGTTGAGGGAAACTTTAAGTTCTGCGAATGCTCCCCCCGCAACCATCGCGCCGATCGCGATTGCACTGATTATTTTTTTCATTACTTTTTCCTCCAATAATCAAGTTAGTAGTTGAAAGAGAAGATGACAGGAATAGTCACATTGACATTCTCATTACCATCGACTGAAGTTCTAAGCCCTGTTGTCGCAACACGGAGACTTGTTGTGACGGTGGCTTTTTCAGTCGCCTTAATAGCAATATATGGAGATGTTGTAAGGTCAGCACCTGTAAAGCTGTGGTTAGAGTCGAGGTTGTCGAAAACCATGTTCAAGGTACAGCCGAGAGTGATTTTTTCGTTCATCTTGTAGTTTACATTGAACATATCCCAGAGAATCAGAGTGTTGTCGCCGTACTCACGGTTCTTTGCAGCATCAGATCCGCTAGGAAGGTTAGCATAGCTTGAGAGGTTGTGCATTGTTGTGAAAGAAATTGCATCAGTGAGTTTGTATCTTGCTCTCAAATCAAGGGCGAACTCAGTCGCTCCGTTTGACCATTCAGAATCCGTTCCGTTCGCAGAATTGTATTTTGAGTAGTCGTTGCACATTGCGAAAGTGCCACCAACCGTAAGGTCAAGGTTCTCAATCATAAGAGGGCTTACGAACAATCCCAGAGAAAGGTTTTTTTTGGTGTAGTTTTTTACAGCAAGGTTGAGTTTGATTGTGTCCTCGACTGCAAACATAACCTCGCCTACGAAACCTGCCGAAAGGGAGGGATCCCCGTCGGTGACTTCACCGCTTTCTTTCGCCGTATTCGCAGCAGTGGCATCAGGATTGTATGTAGATTTTACAAGACCGAATTTTGCCAAAAGAGTTCCCGGCAAAGAATCTTTGTTTGTGTAAGTGGCAACCATAGCGATTTTTTTCTCCGTGAGGTTGTCACTGTCTTTTCCGACAAGACCTTTGATAACGCCTGGTCTGTAAAGCTCGAAGTCCTCATCATCAAGCTCGCCTGCATCCGTGATAACCCGGTTGACAAGGCGTGAATACCAGACGCCCGCAGTAAGCCCGAGGCTTCCTGTTGGAATCGGGAAATTCATCCATCCGTAGTATTGATCCTGTTTAAGAGCACCATTTTCAGTGTCAAAATCAACGACTGCTCCTGCCACGGCAGTAGAAATGCCCAATGACATGCAGTCGGTCCGGCTGTCATATTTCAAGTTTCCTGCACTTGAAGAAAAATAGTTGCTACCTTTATAAGAAAAACTTATATCAGCAGAGAATGCAGCACCCGCAAGCACTGAGGCAAGCGCAGCTACAGCTACGATTTTTTTCATAGGAAAAAATCCTCCTTTTTTAATGAGATTTTAGGCCAGAATCAGAACTGACGGACATGATTAAAAATATTGTTCGATGAAACATAACCAAATCCTATCCGAGGCCTATAAGATGAATACAAAAAGAACGACCCTTTGAAGGGGCGTTCTTTTTGATAGTGTAAAATTAAATCTGATGAACTCTTAATCTAAACTAGACTACAGTTTGACACGCAATGAAAGTGGAATTGCGATGTTTGTTGTCTTCTTAGATTTAGCTACATCGTCTACACCGATTCCTGTAACGCCAAGCTGTACACCAGTTGTGATTGTGGCTCCCTTAGATGGAGTGATGATGCCACCGAACTGAGCTGCGAACGATGTTCCAGCAAGCTTACGAGTATCGCTGTTGGTGAGGTAGTTCAAACCTGCTTCAACAAATGCCTTGAAAGTTCCGTTTACTTTGTAGTTTGCGTTCAAGACAGTGCTGATCAATCCGTTTGCATCAGCGTCGCCAACCTTGTTGCTTGTCCAGTTAAGGTAGACACCTGCAGCCAAAGCTTCGTTGATTGCATAGCGTGCGCGCAAGTCGGCAGCCATGTTAGTAACTTTAGCGTCTTCATCCACATTGTTGAAACCGTATGTGAAACCAACTGTTGCGTTCAAAGCCTCAATTACTTTAGCTGTGTTGTAGAAACCTGCGAAAGAAGCGACCTTGTCTCTGTCAACATTGGCGATCAAATCGATGTTACCCAAGTCGTCCTGTGAATAAGAAACCTGATATGTGAATGCAGCAGGAACCTTTTCCCATCCAGAGCCAGCACTTCCACTTGATTTTGTAAAGTAAGCGAAGCCTGCAGTATAAGGAGCGCCTTTAGCATACTTAGTTCCATCTGCACCATAGTAGTCTGCATCAAGATTTCCAGATTTAACTTTAACCGAAGATGCGATACTATATGAATCTGAAGTTGCCTTGTTGTATTTTGCTACAAACTTGAACAACAATTTTCCTGGCAAGACATCAGCCAATGTATAGTCAAATACGAAAGCTGGTTTTTTTGCTCCCTGCAACAGACCGTGAGCGTCAACATCAACACCTACACCTGTGACACCAGCTGCCTTGTTGTTTACGCCAAGCTTGCCCATGAAAAGAATTCCGCCTGGAGCTGTGTAGTTTGACTCGATGAATGAAAGATCATTCTGGTCAGTTGTGACTCGGTTTGTGTAACGAGCATCGTTATAGAATGCCCAGAGGTTTGCTGCACCGACACCGATTTTTGCATAGGCTGTATTAACAGCGACTTTGTCAGTTGCGAAGTCTGTTTTGAGGAATGCTTCAACTGGACCTTCTGTCAATGTAACAGATACACTATCTTTCAATGTTGAAGGAATATTGAACCATGTCTGAGTAGTGTCACCCTCATTTGGGATTGTAAAAGATGCGATTGTTGGCTGGAATTTGATGTCCTGTGCAACTTTCAAATCAGCAGCAAAAGCACTGAATGCCACTGCAGTAATAGCGACTGCGCTTACGATTTTTTTCATAGGAAAAAATCCTCCTTTTTTTAATAGGGAATTTAAACCAAGGATTAAATTTCATAGTGAATTTGAAAATTTTGCTCTTTGTACTTTTCAGTTGCGGTTTGTCGCATATGATTGCGTATTTTACATTGTTTTTGGGAGTAAAATCCTTTGCTTTTATTTAGTTAATTTGTTACAATAAACTAACAAGAGAATTCGGGGGATATTATGTACGAGAGCGGTGAAGATTATCTCGAAGCCATACTTAGACTGCAGATTGAAAACGGATTTGTCCGCTCTGTTGATGTCGCTAATAAACTTGGTGTTTCTCGCCCCAGCGTAAGCCGGGCTATGGGACTGCTGGAAAAAGACGGTTTCATTGAATTCGGTATGGGAAATATGCTCAAACTTACGGCGAAGGGCAAGGAAAAGGCCGAGGACATTTATAACCGCCACAAATTGCTCACTGTTTTTTTGCGCAAAATCACAGGCCTTCCAGAAGACCAGTGCGAAGAAAATGCCTGCCGTGTAGAGCATCAGGTCGATGCCGATGTTGTGGCAGGCATTCAAAAGTGGGTTGATTCCAACAAAGACTAGTATTTAATTATTTCTTCAGCGATTTAAGGGCAGAGTCTGCGGCGATTTTTCCGAAAATGCAGACATCAGCTACGGCATTGCCCCCCAAACGTTCAGCTCCGTGAATTCCGCCGGTTACTTCCCCCGCAGCATAGAGGCCAGGAATTGGGTTTCCGTTTTTTCGCATGACCTGAGCATTTGGATTGATTTTGAGGCCGCCCATTGTGTGATGGATTGCCGGTGCGACTTCAATAGCATAGAAAGGTGCTCTTGAAAGCTGATGGTTCATCGAATTTGGATTTCTGCCAAAGTCTTCATCTTTGCCTTCTGCCTGGAATTTATTGTACTTATTCAGGCTTTCTTCCAAAACAGTTTCATTGATTCCAAGTTTTCCGGCAAGTTCCGTAAGAGTAGCTCCTTGAATGAGCATTCCAGCCTCTGCATAGCCCTCTATGGCCTTTAATGATTCCCTGACTTTCTGGTCAAAGACGATAAAAGCTGTTTTGCCAGGTCCCTTCAGTATTGCGGCAGAAACGATGTCTCTTGTCTCGTTTTCATTTACGAAGCGTTTTCCGCTCTTGTTAACGAGGATGGCACCGTTTCCGATTACAGCTTCCGTGACCATAATTCCAGTGCTGGTGGAAACTGTCGGGTGAATCTGGATGTATTCCATTTGTGTAAGCTCTGCATCAAATTTTTTGACCATTGCAAAAGCGTCGCCCGTGGCTCCCTTGTGGTTTGTTGTTCCGAAGCCTGCAAGTGCCGCCTGATACATTACTACCATATCTGGATTAGCCGCAAAACCGCCACTGGCAATTATTACTGCTCTGGATCTGATATTGTATTTTCCGCCTGAATAAGAAACCGTTACTCCAACTGCGGCTCCGTTCTCTTCGATAATGTCGATAACCTTGTTGTTCAGGCGAATTTCGGCACCGTTTTCAACAGCTGCTTTGCTGAGAAGGGGAACAAGATGTGCACCAATAGCTCCGCCTCCCTTTGGCCTGTGTGCCCTCTTGTGGCTTGAACCGCCAAAAATACCAACATCACTTAAATCTGCTCCGATAAAAGGCTGCTGCAACCACTCAACGATACCCGCAGACTCGTCAACGAGCTTGTGAACCAGAGCCGGATCGTTCATGTATTTTCCGCCCTTCATGGTATCGTTGAAAAAGGAAGTCTTTGAGTCTTTTATGCCAAGTCTTTCCTGTTCCTTTGTGTAAGCGGCATTGAGACCGCCAGTGGAAAACCTTGAGTTTCCTCCAACTGTGTCCATTTTTTCGAGAACGATGACATTGGCTCCATTTCTGGCCGCTTCCGTTGCGGCTGTTAAGCCTGCGTTTCCGGCACCAATAATAACTATATCGCAAGATGTATCGTGGTAGGTAACGGTCGTTGTCTCATAGCCCTGGGCCTTGGCGAGAGCCATGTCCAAAGCATCAAGAAGCCCGTTGGATGTGATAGAGGCTCCGCTTACAACATCAAGCATACTTGTGCTCTGGTCTTTTAAGAAAGCTGCGAGAATATGGTCTTTGGCCTTGCTTGAAATTTCAGAAGCTTCGTGATCGTTTATAATTTTTGCCTCAGTGATTTTGCCATTTTCGACAAGAATTTCTACTTCAATAATTCCGTTATGCCCTCTGCCTGTGCCGACAAAAGTTCCGTCGTGAAGGTCTTTTGACAGCCTGTTGCAGGAAATGCAGGAGAGAATAAAAAAAAGCGAGATAAAAAGCTTTAAAAGTTTATTAGATTTCATTTTTCCCTCTATATATTGTTTTTAAATCATGGTTATTTATGATAGCAGTATTATTTCCAAATGTAAATAAAATTAAAAATCCCCTTGTTTTTGAGAATCATTCCCATATTGACATGGATAAAGAAAAAGAGTAATTTGAGACTGTTTCTTAAATTGCGACAAGAGACTGTGAGGAAACTAAAATGACTTACAACACCGAGCAACGCACGGCGCTCCTTTCTTTCCTGACCGAAAATCCCGACAAGACTTTTTCAGCAAAGCAAATCGCGGAGGCTTTGGCGGGCAAAAATATCAGCAAAAGCTCCGTCTACCGCAATATAGCAGAGCTTGAGTCCGAGCAAAAAATCAAGCGGGTAACAAAGGCCGGCTGTCACGAATCTTTCTACCAGTTCTGTGACAATTCTGCCTGCAAAAATCATATCCATCTTTCCTGCACCAAATGCGGTAAAATCTTCCACATGGAAAGTGAGCAGACTGAAAGACTGGTGAGCGATGTTGAGGCTGCCGACGGCTTTGAAATTAACCGTGCTGAAACGACCCTTTACGGCCTTTGCCGCGACTGTGGTAAAAATTAGAATTTGGGTGCCACCCGCTATGCGGGTCGGGCTGCTACAGGTTCCGCTGACGCTCCATTGGCAGGAAACTTCCTTTCCTGCCAACGCTACGCGCCTTCCGTATCCCTGGCACATTGTCTTTTCTGGAGTTTTATTATATGAAAAAAAAATTATTGACTTCTTTCGGCTTCTTTTGTCTGTGCTTGATTTTATCTTTCTCTTCTTGTCGCGAGAAATCTGCGGCATCTGCCTCTTCCGCAAGTGAAGGCAAAATTTCTATCCTTGCCACGGTTTTTCCTGCCTATGACTGGGCAAAAAATATTGCCGCAGCCAGTGAGTCAGTCTATGTTGACTTGCTTTTAAAAGACGGCGTTGACATGCATTCTTATCAGCCTTCAGCGGCAGACATCGTTAAAATTTCCACCGCTGACATTTTCATCTATGTGGGCGGGGAGTCAGATGCCTGGGTGGAATCCGCCTTAAAAAATGCCTCCAATGAAAAAATGCTGGTCATAAATCTTATGGATGTTCTGAAGGGCTTTGTCAAAAAAGAAGAGCTTGTTGAGGGAATGCAGGAAGCTCACGAGGAAGAGCATGGCTCACAAGCCCATCTTGCTGGTCATCCAGCTGACGAAGAGGAATATGATGAGCATGTCTGGCTTTCACTTAACAATGCCATTGCCGTCTCGAATGAAATTGCCCGAGCCTTAATGGAAAAAGACGAGACCAACGCCCAGACTTACATGGCAAATCTTGTGGCCTATGTAGACAAACTCGCCGCCCTAAAGCAGGAATACACAGGTGCTTTCGGTGACAAAACAATCGTCGTTTGTGACCGCTTTCCTTTCCGCTATCTCACCGATGAGTTCGGGCTAAAGTATTATGCGGCTTTTGCCGGCTGTTCTGCCGAAACCGAGGCCAGCTTTGATACAATCGCCTTTCTCTCAGTAAAAGTTCACAATTTGAATTCAGAGAAAGTCTTCGTCACGGAAAGTGCGGACAAAAAAATCGCCCGCACTGTAGTTTCAAGTGCAGGCGTTAAGGACTGCAAAATCGTCGTCCTCGACTCAATGCAGTCTACCACCTTAAAACAAGCCCAGAAAGGCAAAAACTACCTGGAAGTAATGCGGGCAAATCTGGAAGCGTTAAAATAATCCACAGATTGGCACAGATGAACACAGATTATAATTTTTCTTATATGAAAATCTGTGAAAATCGGTGGAAATCTGTGGATAGAATTATGGAGAAGAAAATTGTCACAGCTGACTTGTGAAAACCTTACTTTGGGCTATGACTCAAAGGTAATTATCAAAAATCTCTCTTTTTCGGTGAATGCTGGAGACTATCTCTGCATTCTGGGCGAAAACGGCAGCGGAAAATCTACCCTTATGAAGACTATCCTTCACCTGATTAAGCCGCTAGACGGAAAAATCACCACGGGAGACGGCCTTCTTGCAGACGAAATTGGCTACCTTCCCCAGCAAACCATGATTCAAAAGGACTTCCCTGCCAGTGTCCGGGAAATCGTGCTTTCGGGCTGCCAGTCGCGTTGCGGTCGCAGGCCTTTTTACATAAAGAGCGAGCACCTTCTTGCTGCCCGTGCCATGGCCAAAATGGGAATCACTGATCTTGCAAAAAAATGCTACAGGGAACTTTCTGGCGGTCAGCAGCAGCGAGTTCTCCTTGCGCGTGCCTTATGCGCCACGCAAAAAATGCTCTTTTTGGACGAGCCGGTTTCCGCCCTTGACCCCCAGGCCCAGGAAGAAATGTATGCCCTTATCGAAAGCCTTCACAAGGAAGGAATCACAATCATAATGATAAGCCACGATGTCGAAGCTGCCCTTCGTTATGCCAGTCATGTCCTTCATATAGGCGACAGCATTTTCTTCGGGACGAAGGCCGAGTTCATCCACAAAACAACTTGCCCTGACTGTAACGGACAAATTCAGAAGATAATCGGAAGGAGAATATAAATGCTTCAGGAAATAATAAACACATTTCACTTTAATTTTCCTTTCGTACAAAGAGCTTTTATCGTTGGCATCCTTGTTGCTCTCTGCTCCTCTTTGCTGGGCGTTACCCTTGTCCTCAAGAGATTCAGCTTTATCGGTGACGGACTGAGCCATGTGGCTTTTGGAGCAATGTCTGTGGCCGCTGTTTTAAATCTTACCAACAACATGTATCTGGTTCTCCCCGTAACGGTGATTGCGGCCATTCTTCTCCTCCGCACAGGCAAAAATACCAAAATTCAGGGAGATGCCGCCGTTGCCATGATTAGCGTGGCCTCCCTTGCCTTAGGCTATTTGATAATGAACATTTTCAAGCCTTCGAATAATCTTTCCGGGGATGTCTGTTCCACGCTCTTTGGCTCATATTCCATCCTTACTCTGACAAAAGGCGAAGTCTGGCTTTGCACGGCTCTTTCAGTCATCGTAATTGCGGCCTTCATTGTTTTTTACAACAAAATTTTCGCAGTTACTTTTGACGAAGCCTTTGCCCAGGCCGTCGGCACACACGCCAGCGTTTACAACCTCGTGATTGCAATCATCATTGCCGTGATTATCGTACTTGCGATGAATCTTGTCGGCTCACTTCTCATCTCAGCCCTGGTGATTTTTCCGGCTCTCTCTGCAATGAGGATTTTTAAAAGCTTCAAGAGCGTAACAATCTGCTCTGTGATAATAAGCGTCACATGCGCTTTGGCAGGCCTTTTAATATCTGTTCCCGCTGGTACGCCTGTCGGCTCCACAATCGTTGCGGCAGATTTACTAGCCTTCATCGCATTTTACATTGCTGGAAAAGTAAGGAGCTGAAAATTGAAACTTGAAAATCGTAAATTAAAAGTTCTGAATCGGGCGCACCCAAGGCTTCGCACCCTTACAATCCCTTGCGTTTTGCTTATTTTTTCTCTTTTCTCCTGCAGGGAAAAGGCTGTCATAGAAACGAGCTTTTCGATTCCAGAGAATGCCCGGACAATTGAAGAAGAGGCCATTGCTGCAAATGAAGCAATTTCTGCAAAAAAGACGGCTAGTGCTGACGGCGCAAAAATTGATTACGACCTCACAGAGATGAATTCCAACATGGTCTATTCCCAGGTTTTTGACATGATGATTGAGCCTGAAATTTACGATGACAAACTCATAAAAATGAGGGGAAATTTTGCTCTTTATCCGAATTCTCCCACGGCAAATGGCGGAACTGCCTATGCGGTAATCATAAGCGATGCCCTTGCCTGCTGTCAGCAAGGAATAGAATTCAAATATGATTTTGGCGAAAAATTGCCAAAAGAAGGCGACATTATTACGGTTACGGGCCAGTATGTAAGTGCAATAATGAGCGGCGATATTGTTTATAACTACGTAAAAGCAGTCTCAGTGGATATGTAAAAAAATGTCGCGCCAGGATTGGAGCAGCGTAAGTTGCCGCAAGGCAATGGAGCGATAGCGGAACTGCGGAAAGCCTGTTGCTAGTTAAGTGCGCTATAAAAATCTGCCGATAATGTGGGCATGAAGAGACTTGCACTTATCATCGGAATTTTCTCGTTTTTTGGCGGACTGGCTTTTTCTCAGACACAACTTGCTTATGCAGGTAATTCAGGCTACACGCTGGTTGAGCGCACCGATTTGCGACGCTATGTGAACGGTAAATACTCAGGCTTGACCAGCCGGGAAGTCCGTTCTTTTATTAGCCGGTCAAACCCGCCAGAAGGAGCTCGTGCCTCAAAAGCAGACCGCTGGTACGATGGAAATTTCTTCGTAATGGAAGAAACCCTGCGAAATTCCCAGGCAACGATGGCGGGAATTCACGATGCAATTCCTTCAGTTTTTAAGATTTCACCGGAAGGCCAGATGACCATGATAAAGGACAATGGCTACCCATCATTCCGAAGTTTTCCGTCTTACGCCACGGACAAGCTTAATCCCGGTGACTCATGGAGCGCAAAAGCCGAGAGGGCTGTGGATCCGCTCAACAAAGGCCGCTTTACCAGAATCCCGATTTTTGTCAGATATACTTTTGTTGGCCCGGAAGTTTACAAAGAAGAAAATGTTTTCAGAATCAAGGCTTCCTGGAGGACAAATTACAGTTCAAGTGGCTTTGACGGAGACCCCCGGGGGGACGCAAGCCTGCAAAAAGCTGCCGGAAGCCACAATGCGGATATAATCGTCCGTGCTTCCACGGGCGAAGCAATTTTAATCAGCGACACTGTTGACGAGACTTTTGTTTACATCGACGGAATGCAGGTAAATTTTAAAGGAAGAATCACCATGTTTACGGAATATCCGCCTGTAATTGACAGGAGCAAGCTGATTCATGCACTCAACCGAATCGCAGAGTCAAAAACTCCGCCTGCAAGCGAAGAAAAGCCTGCTGAAGAAAAGCAGCCGATTCTTGCCGCAGCCACAAGTTCCCAGGGCCTGCCTGCAGAGACTGAAGTTAAAAATGACCGACATTCAGAATATGCCAGCGAAAAGGCTGCCGTTATCTCCAGCCTGACGGAAAAAAAGCCTGTGGAAACAATAGGCTCGCCGTCAGCCATAGCTCCCAAAAACAACATGGTTTTTGAGGAAACGCCGGCCGGCCTCCGCCTTTCTGTGCGTGATATAAAATTCAAGGCGGACAGCGATGAAATTCTTCCCAGCGAAAAAATCCGGCTGGACGAAATTGCCGAAGTCCTGAAACTTGCCCCAAATTCTCAATTCCTTATCGAAGGCCATTCTGCCGCAGTCGGAAATCCTGGCGGTGAGCAAAAAATCTCTGAGCTAAGGGCAAAGAAAATCGCTCAGGAGCTTTCGGTGCGGGGAATTGCGGCTGGAAAATTTATCTGCAAGGGACACGGCGGAAACAAGCCGATTGCCGGAAACGAGACGGCAGAAGGTCGCGCACAAAA